>Ga0116174_10000056_pt1 | contig 105858 bp, 91 predicted proteins | sample AD_UKC087_MetaG_FD_89801 | JGI IMG/M metagenome (GOLD analysis project Ga0116174, IMG submission 89801) | Active sludge microbial communities of municipal wastewater-treating anaerobic digesters from USA - AD_UKC087_MetaG | ecosystem: Engineered > Bioreactor > Anaerobic > Digestate | place...
CGCGTATGCGCTAAGTTGATAGTTGAAAGTTGAGAGTTAATGTGTTCGCTTCGCTCACAATATTTAAATATTGTCGCCGCAGGCGACTCCACAACTTTCAACTCTAAACTCTCAACTCTAAACCTAAATCAGAATATTGCTTAAGTCATTTTTGTAATTTCATGACACTGATATATTGTGCTGTTCAGGAAGAGCTGTCTTGTGAAAAATATCACTGCCATATCATTAAAATATCATAATAGCACAATAATAGTATTCATATTATCATAACGCAAAAAACAATGTCCGTTTTGCACCTAATCTGCGTTTTGTGGGTTGACGGATGAAAAAATATATGTTAAGAAATAGTATATAATATGTTCTTTTATTATTAACAAAGACATAAAAGGAGGATTGGAAATGAAAAAAATATTACCCCTCATCACAGCAACAGCACTCTCCCTCTCAGCTGTTGCATCAGTACCCGTAACCGCTGCGGATACAGACTATCTTCTTCACAGCACCTTTGAGGAAGGCGCAGAAAAGTGGACGGGCCGCGGTTCTGCGTCTGTAAAGGTGGTCTCGGGCACCTCTCGCTCGGGAGAAGCTTCCCTCTACACCAGCGGCAGAGAAAACAACTGGAACGGTGCCACTGTAAGCCTCGGTTCCTCATTCAGCGCAGGGCAGTCCTATGCCTTCAGCGCTTATGTAATGACCGAGGATACTTCCTCTCCCGTGACCTTCTGCCTCACCTTGCAGTACAGTGACGGTACTACGGATAAGTACCCGAAGATCGCACAGGTAACTGCCGAAAAGGGAGAATGGGCTCATCTGGAAAACAATGATTTTACCATTCCCGAGGGCGCGGACAATATCCAGCTCTACATCGAGACCGACGAGGGCACCTGCAGCTTCTACATCGATGAGATCGTGGGAGCAAAGAGCGGTACAGCTATCGAGGAGCCGCCTGCTGCGGTGAAGATGAACAAGGGCGACATCAACTATGACGGGATTATCGACTCTCTTGACATCGTGGCTGCACGTAAGGGACTCATCAACGGTATCACCGACAAGAGGACTCTCAAGGCTGCGGACGCTGACAGCAACGGTGTTTACGAGCTCAACGACGCTATACTAATCATGCAGTTCGTTGCAGGCAAGATAACCGAGTTCCCTGTAGTAGAGCCCGTTATCGTTCCGGGTCAGCAGAAGTACACCACCGAGGAGCTGACAGAGCTCATGCAGAGCCAGGTAGTAAACAGCGAGCCTGCGGATTCTCACACTGAGAAGCCGGGAGTAAAGTACGGCACTATCAAGAAGGAGACCTACTTCTCCAAGAAGGCAAACAAGAACAAGCCCTACAATATCCTGCTTCCCGCTGACTACGACGAGAGCAAGGAGTATCCCGTTCTCTACATTCTCCACGGCTTCTTCGAGAACGAGAACCGTATGATCACGCAGGGCAACGGTCAGATGTACACTAAGCAGATCATCGGAAATGCCATAGCTTCGGGCGAGGCTAAGGACATGATCGTTGTAGTTCCATTCGTATTCACCAGCGCTACTATGAATGACGCAACAGGCTTTGCAGATCCGGGCTCCAACGAGGGCTATGACAACTTCGTTGACGATATCGTTGACAGCCTTATGCCTCATATCGAGGAGAAGTACAGCGTCAAGACCGGCAGGGACTACACTGCGGTAACAGGCTTCTCAATGGGCGGACGTGAATCTCTCCAGATAGGCATGAAGCACGGCGACAAGTTCGGCTATGTGGGCGCTATATGTGCAGCTCCCGGCGCACAGGGGGCATTCAAGTGGAGCAATCCCGAGGATCAGCCTCATCTCCTGTTCATCACAGGCGGTACACAGGACGATGTTGTGGGACTCAACACTCCTCAGGGCTACCACAACAACTTTGACAAGAACGGCGTTCCCCATGTATGGCACGTTGTTCAGGGCGGTCACCACGGCGATGACTCTATCCACGCACTTCTCTACACCTTTGTAAGAGGCGTATTCCAGGCAACAGACTAAAGACTGACATATAAGCTCAGCCCGTGCAGGGCGCTCTCAGTGAATACTGTATGAGCGTAATGCACGGGCTGCTTTTGTTATATATGGACTTCTGTAAGGTCTGCCTTATTTTACGGCAATTCCCGGTATCTCGTTTGCCTTGTGGCATGAGCTGTCGCCCTTTTCGGCAAGTCCCATCTGATAGGCAGCGATGAGCCTGTAAAGTGTGGAGGGGAAGTACTTTCCCTTGTATTCCTTCTTCACTCTTTCAAAATCGCCGCTTCTGCGCATGAGGTCGGCAGCAAGGAGGACGATGTTCTGATCCTCGGACAGCACAGCCTTATGGCTGTCATATATTTTCAGAGCTGCCCTGCGGCATTCAGCCGCTCTTTTCTCGTCATTCCCGTCATCACACACCCAGGCTGCATAAAGAGCAGCCTTCACAGCCTCGTTATATACCTTGTTCTTCTCGCAGGAGAGGGACATCTTAATGAAGCGCCCTGCCAGGTCATCGCCCGGCTTTCTGTACCTTTCGCTCATAGGATATTCCTTTGTGAACTCCGCGGGAATATCTATGGAAGCATTGCAGTAGCCGCAGTGAGGGCACTCCATGACCCAGTACTTTATATATGAGCGGTGAGGCTCATCGGGTCTCATGTCAAGGTCGGGAACGCTTTCGTCGGGGTCAAACTCTGCGACCACAGTCTGGAGAGAGGTCTCTCCGCAGGCGCCGCATACAAGTTCTTTTTCTTCTGTTCTGAATGCCATGTGTATCACCTTTTACTTCTTCTTGATACGGAACATACTGTTGTGGAGCTGAGAAGCGTCAAACGCCTTAGGCTTGCGATCCTCGCGCTTTTTGTTGTTGGGTCTGCGCTCTGACTTCTTCTGCTGCTTCTCCTCCTCGTCATTGAGGCGCATTGTAAGGGAGATACGGTTTCTCTTGAGGTCAACGTCAAGGACTCTTACCTTGACTACCTCGCCCACCTTTACAGCCTCCAGGGGGTGCTTGATGTAGCGGCTGCATATCTGGGAGATATGCACCAGACCGTCCTCGTGAACGCCGATGTCCACAAAGCAGCCGAAGTCGATGATATTGCGGACAGTACCCACAAGCTCCATGCCGGGCTTTAAGTCCTTAATCTCCATAACGTCGCCGCTTCTGAGGAGAGGAGCGGGAAGCTCGTCACGGAGGTCACGGCCGGGCTTCTTGAGCTCGCTGATGATGTCGGTGAGAGTAGGAACGCCTATGCCCAGGGACTTGCTGATATTTTCTATGCCGATACTCTCAGCCTTTTCGTTTATGCCATTTGCACCGCCGCCTGCGATATCGGCAAGGGTAAATCCACACTCGCTGAGCAGTGAGGAAGCTGCCTCATAGCTCTCAGGGTGAACAGCTGTATTGTCCAGAGGGTTCTTGCCGTCGCGGACTCTCAGGAAGCCTGCACACTGCTCGAAAGCCTTCTTGCCAAGCTTCGGCACCTTGAGGAGCTCCTTGCGGTCGGTAAATCTGCCGTTCTCCTCGCGGTAGGTAACGATGTTCTTTGCAACTGTTGCATTGATACCCGAAATATATGAGAGGAGAGAGTGTGAAGCGGTATTCAGGTCAACACCGACGGAGTTAACGCAGTCCTCGACTACGCCGCCAAGAGCTTCGCTCATTCTTGCCTGAGGCATATCGTGCTGATACTGTCCCACGCCGATAGCCTTGGGGTCTATCTTTACCAGCTCTGCAAGGGGGTCCTGGAGACGTCTTGCGATGGAGATAGCTCCTCTTATGGATACGTCATACTCGGGGAACTCCTCGGCAGCTACCTTGGAAGCGGAGTATACGGAGGCTCCTGCCTCGCTTACTACCATGTAGCTTACGTCCTGGGGAACTTCCTTGGCTATCTCTGCGGCAAAGCTCTCGGTCTCGCGTGAAGCGGTGCCGTTTCCGATAGAGATGACGTTTACGTTGTACTTCTGTATGAACTCTTTGACCTTGCGCTTTGCAGCCTCAACTGCTCCCGCAGAGCCGACGGGATAGATGATAGCGGTATCCAGCACCTTGCCTGTACCGTCGATGACTGCGGTCTTGCAGCCGTGAGCGTAGCCGGGGTCAAGTCCCAGGATTATGCTGCTCTTGAGGGGGGGCTGAAGGAGCATCTGACGGAGATTTGCTGCGAATACCTTTATGGACTCCTCGGCAGCCTTTGCGCTCATCTCTGAACGTATCTCGCGTTCGATAGAGGGGAATATAAGTCTCTTGTAGCTGTCTGCGGCAGCGGCTCTCACAAGCTCTCCGCAGGCGTTGTTAGCCTTGATGTACTTGCCGAATATAACATCTGTAGCCAGAGTCTCGTCCAGTGTGACAGCCACCTTGAGGAAGCCCTCCTTCTCACCTCTGTCAAGGGCGAGAACACGGTGATTAGCCACCTTGGGGATACCCTCGGAGTACTCATAGTAATTCATGTATACGCTCTCAGCCTCGGGGTCGGAAGCCTTTGATACCAGCTCTCCCTTTTCACCTGCAAGGGCACGGAGCTTCTTTCTGATGTCAGCATCGTCGGAGATGTCCTCGGCGATGATGTCCATAGCGCCCTGAAGAGCGGTCTGGGCATCGTTTATCTTCTTCTCCTCGTCGATGAAGGCCTCTGCCTCCTTCTCGGGGTCAGTGGAGTTCTCCTGTGCCATGAGCAGCTCAGCCAGAGGCTCAAGGCCGGTTTCACGGGCAATGCTTGCACGGGTACGGCGCTTTGGCTTGAAGGGACGATAGATATCCTCTACCTCGACCAGAGTAACGGCAGCGCTGATGGCAGCCTCTATCTCGGGAGTCATCTTCTCCTGCTCGGTGATGGCGTTTGTTACCTCCTCCTTGCGCTTTTCAAGGTTGCGCAGGTACATGAGCCTGTCGTAGAGCTCACGGAGTATCTGGTCATCGAGGGAGCCTGTGAGCTCCTTACGGTAACGGGCGATAAAGGGGATAGTCTTATCGTCATCTATAAGAGCGACGGTGTTGTCCACCTGTTCCTGTTTCAGTCCGAATTCCTTTGCCAGTGTCTTGTTGATATCCATAATTGATCCTTTCATTTCACGATATAAGGACCGACGGTGCTGCCGCGGTCCTGCTATCCGTAATTTATTCGTTTACCTCTTCCTCTGTCTCCTGCTGAACGGGCAGCTCCTCTGCCGCAGCTTCCTCAGCCATGGCTTCAAAGCGTTCGTCGTTCCAGCGGTCGAGCCAGGAGAAAAGGGTCTTTGCAATATCCTTATACACGTTTACCGAGTTCTTCTCCATGAGCACATCGTGTCTCATGCCGTCGAATATGCGGTGGGAGATGCTCTCATATCCAAGCTTTTCCAGCTTCTTCATGGAGCCCATGAACTTCTTCTCCGATATCATAGCGGAGTCGTCCCTTCCCGAGATAAAGCGTATGGGCAGTGATGGATTGGCAGTCTTCCAGCCCCTTCCCGACTCGGACTGCTTCACCAGCCAGAGAAGCTCCTGATAGGCGTTGAGAGTGGGCTTGAAATTGCACAGCGGATCCTCGTTGTACGCAAGAACAACGTCCGGGTCGCTGCACCTCCATGAATTTATGGGATCCTCATAGAATTTGCCGAAGCAGTCATCTATGGTGTCGAAGATCTTCTCGCTGCGGAAGCGGCTTCCGGGACGCTTTGAAGCTACAGAGCCTATGATACGGGCAGGCTGCGAGAAAGCACTGTGGCAGATAGTGCCCAGCAGCACCAGACCGTTTATGTCGGCATCGTGTTCCTTGATGAAGCACCTTGCACCTGCTGCACCCATTCCGCTTGCCACCATGAACACAGGCACATCGGGATAGGCAGCCCTTACCTTTCCGTTGAGCTGAGCGATATCACTGATAAAGCCCTCTCCGCCCCTTCTGAACATGAAGCCCAGGTCATCGGGCTCAACGATACTTTTTCCGTGGCCTCTGTTGTCGCTTATGACTGTTATGAAGCCCTGTTCCGCCAGATAGTCCATGAACGGATAATAGCGCTCCTTGTGCTCGTTCATGCCGTGTATGACCTGGACGATGCCGTTTATATCTCCCGAGGGCACTGCCAGTACAGCCGAAACAACAAGCTCGTCATAATCGGAAGTAAATTCAAATTCCTTCAGATCAGCATTAAGCATAAAGATCCTCCTGTCAAAAAATCGGGGAAAAATAAAGTGTATACGGTTTATTATAACATAAAAGCATTATAATTGCAAGGGGCGCGGAGAAAAACTGCCGTTTTATGATACTTTGCCGCGAAACAGCCTGCGGGGGCTCCCCGCTTATAACATAAACAGAATAAAAAAGCAAGGAGCGCGGGATAAAAGTTCCGGATCGTCAGAACTATGCCACAAAAAGGCAGCAGCGGTCCGCCGCCGGACTAAGCTTTTCAGTCCTTCCCGCAAAGCTCCCTGAGCCTGTACGAAAGGGTGTTGGGGACTCCTCTTGCCCCTCTTACGGCAGAGACTCCCAGCTCCCTCATCTTAGCAAGTGGCATATCCTCAGGGGAAAATCTGTGGGTGAGTCTCAGCTTCATCGCCTTTTTAATGCGGTAGCTGCCGTCATCGTAGTTATAGGGGATATTGACCTCCTCAGCCACGCACCTGTACATGATGGCTGACAGGGGAGCAGCCATATATATAAAGACTGTATCTCCAACTATCACGTCAGATGTCTGCTTCCAGATGATAGTGCCGTCCCGCTGAAAGTCCTGCTCAACATCATACATGGCAGGAGCGGCAGGTATGAGCCATTCCTTGTGCCCGGTGCGGAGCCTTTTGCCGCTGCCGCTCTGTGAGGCAAGCTCATAGCTCATGTCCAGCAGTCCAAACAGCTGTTCCTCGTCCACAGTTCCGTCCAGCAGCACCGATACCCACTGTTCCTTCTGCATATGATAAGCGGGCAGTATGCCCTTCATGGCAAGGAGAGAGCCCGTCATCAGCGGACTGCACTTCACATTTACTATTTCATACTTCACACCCTTTTCCAGCCCCAGGCTCTTCCCGTCGACTCCCATAGCTATAGCATACCACTTCTTGTTGGCACTGCATCGCAGCACTGCACAGTCGGGAGTCCGCTCCCACAGGTATTCCGGTTCTGAGCCGTAGCGCTCGCGGGCGTACTCAAACAGCTTTTCTTTCAGACATTTCATATTATTTCTTTTCCTCCGTCATCTTCTTCAGTTCGTCTCTGAGACAGAGGTAACAGGCATTGCATATCTCGCAGTCCTTTTCCGCACGGTGAGCTCCTTCTATCTCGATACCATAGTGTGAAGCCACAGTGGTCTGGCGCCTGTTGGGCAGCAAAGGCAGAGCCTTTCGTGCAAACCGCAGCACGTCCACAAAATCATTTTCAAGGCGGATACCGTGGCAGCGGAGCAGATTGTCATACAGAAAGTTTATATCGAAATTCACGTTATAGCCCATGAGCATATCGCTGCCTGCAAACTCATAGAAGTCCATAATAGCCGATGTGATGTCAGGAGCGTCCTTCACCATGTCATTGGTTATTCCCGTAAGCTCTGTTATAAATGGGGTTATCCTTCGCTGAGGCTTTATGAGAGTGCTGAACACAGCTGCCTTCCTTCCACCTCTGTAGCGGACAGCGGCTATCTCGATTATCTCGCACTCCTCGGGAGCAAGTCCCGTTGTCTCAATATCCACAACACAGTAATCCTCGGGAAAAGCCAGTCTGCTCCTGCCCTTTCGGCGTTTTGTCTCGCTCACATGAATGCTCCTTCCGTTTACGTAATATACGTTACAATTATAATATATAGTTCTTCGATTGTCAAATCGGGGGATAAACCTTTATGCAGAACTGACTGAAGGAATGCGTTTACGCACCTATGGGGTGAATTTTTACAGATTTTTCCGCAAATGCTTGATTATCGCTGTAAAATGTGCTATTATTAATATGGGGAAATCCCAGACGATCTTTTATCAACAGAAAGGGGTAAATCAACATGAAGAAACTGATATCACTAAGCGCAGCTCTTGCGATAGCGTCAGGAGCGATCTCAATGTCAGCAGGCGCTGCTTACGAAGACCTTCCGCAGAACAGACTATGGGATGAGGAGATCGAGTCATTCGCAGCAATGAACAACGGAGAGATCCCTCTTGATATAAACGGGGACGGGGAATTCACTCTCGATGACTGTATCATATTCTACGGCTATACTAAGGGATTTGATATGGGCGAAGAGTATACAGAGCCGGCAGAAGCAGTCGGAGATATAACCGGAGATGGTCTGCTGACCGGTGATGACGGTGTAAGCTTCCTGAGATATTACATAACAAAGAATCCTCTCATCTTCAGTGATCTGGATATAGAAAGCTATGGGGATTATGGTTTGAAATTTGATGAACCCATGGATAATCCTCCGCCCTGTCATCATGATGGAATGATCCATCATGTGCTCAATGAGGATTTTGTATTGGAACTGAAACAACAGTGTGTCTACCTGAAGGCAGGCTATCCTATGTACTGTGAACTGGTGGAAAACGGCACCATTGATCCCGACATAAACGCAGACGGTCAGTGTGATCTTACTGATATAGCATATTTCTGGCTCGCATCTCTGGATAATCATCTGTACATGAACAGAGAGCCGGATACCTATGTTATTCCTGAGTTCAGTGACGAGATCGCTGAGCGTACAGAGAATATCTATGCTGCTATTGAAGGTTTTAATGAATGGAGTTACTATCTGTCGCCTTGGACTATCGATTACACTATGCTGTACTGCTTTGAGCATGGAAATGTTACAGGTGATATGATAACCCCCGAATTTTTCGACAGCGTTGCCGAGGGCTTGTCAGACCTGGGAATACACCGCGATGTGACCACACATTACTATGAGTTAGTTCCTCAGAATGATCCCTATATCGACTTTAACGTGAATATGTACGACAGAGAGTACAGAGCCTTCGTACAGGCTGTAAAGGACGGCGAAAAGGAACGTCCCGACACCAACGGAGACGGTGTGCTCAATTCGCTTGATGCCTTCAACGTGTACATCTATACCTGTGAGCTCAGAAAAGGTGTATCCGAGGAGAGGACCATCCTTCCCGCAGATGTTTTTGATCTCTTCAAAAACAATATGGACGTAAACGGCAACGGCCTCAGCGGCGATATGAACGATCTCACTATCATAGACCTTTATATAGCCATTGAGGATAAGAGCATAGAGGAAATGGACGAGACCTCTGACAATTATATCGAAAGACTCAACGAATATGCGGGCAGGCTCACTTCTGCAAAGAATATGCTGCCTGTAAAGTTCAGCCCTGACGGAATATTTGAATCCCTCGGATTTGATGCCGATGTCGAGCGCTCGGGCGATGCCAACAACGATGGCTCAACAGACCTTGCAGATGCGATCTACATCATGCAGTCACTTGCAAATCCCGACAAGTATCAGCTTTCGCCTCTGGGCAAATTCAACGGAGACGTTGAGGATACCGGTAACGGCATCACAAACTACGATGCCCTTGAGATCCAGTCCAGACTGCTCAACCTCTGATGGGATAACAGCAAAAAGCCCGCTGCTGACAGCGGTGCCTGTGCAGAAATAAAAGTAAGTATCGGGGTGACCTTTCCTTGCAGGGGTCACCCCTGATCTTTTTGAAATGGTGAATGCTCAGTTACACGGCATGGCTCCCATATCAGCGCCGCATTGACAAGGACGGAAAATAGTGATATAATCGGAATGAATATACATGATCGGAGCTTACGGAGGAATAACAGATGAAGAAAGCGGCAATTATCCTGCTTCTGGGAACGGCAGCCCTTGCGGGCTGCAGCTCAAAGGGCGGCTCTGTTTCCATAGTAAGGGCATCAAGTCAGGAAAGCTCCTCCTGCGAGGAGGCTTTAAAGGAATACTTCAATGCTATGTACACAAAGGACAGCGGCGGAGTGTTCTATGACTATATGTTCCCCGATGAGGTCATCGGAGCTATGGAGGAAAGCGGCAGATACAGCGGAATGGTGAAGACCTTCAATGAAAGTCAGAAAAAAATCTCGGCAGGGACGACGGAGGATACTCCTTCGGAAGGATAGTAACTGAAAAGGAGATAACAGAGGATCAGGCTGACAGCATAAAGCGGTATTTTGTATCCATCAGCGCTCCTTATGCGGAGATCAGCGCAGATAGGCTGAATATCACAGAGGGCTATGAGCTGACCTATGATTATCTTAAAAACGGCAGCAAGGCAGGGGAGCAGAATGTTTTTGCCGTAAAGCTAAGCGGTGAGGGCTGGAAGATCATCACACAGTAACGGAGGAGAAAATGAAAAGAGACTCTGGATACAATACAAAACAGAAGGAAAACCTTCTTTCATACCTTATGAAAAACAAGGACAAGCACACCAATGTCCAGGAGATAAGCGCATTCCTGTCAGCTGAGGGAACTCCTGTGGGAGTTGCCACAATCTACAGACAGCTTGACAGACTGGTGGAGCAGGGACTTGTCCGCAAATACGCCTTTGACGGCAAGACCTGTGCCTGCTATCAGTACATAGAGGACGAGGAGCAGTGCCGCAGTCATTTCCATCTGAAATGCCTGAGCTGCGGCAGACTGATCCATCTTGACTGCGAGCATCTCGCAGACCTTACCCGTCATATCGAGGAGGAACACGGCTTCTCCATAGACTACTCCCAGACAGTGTTCTACGGACGCTGCTCTGACTGCGGCGGCAAGGACTGACCGCCCTCAGCGGAACCCCTGGGAATGTAGATCTTTACGTCCTGTTCTTCATTTTCCTGCATAGTAACACCTCCTGTATTATTATGTGCTGAATGAGACATCATATACGGGGAAAGAGATGATCATGAAAGGAAAGACTATAAAAGCATTTTTGCGGTATATAGCGGCTGAGCTGCTGTGCCTGTTTGTGAATATAATGCTGGCAGCTCTGGGAAAAGGCTTTTTCAGCGTAATATGCCTTGTGTGTACAGTATCAGTGCTGATCTGCATTATAGCGGACTTTGCACTGAAGGAGGCAGCGGCAGACCTGAAAAGAGAGCGGAGCGGCGAAAAGGTATCCTCCTCGGAGCCTATCTGCGCAGCTGTGGCAGTTACGGTGATACCGCTTATAAGCTATGCTGTGCTCTGCATATCGGCTCTTGGCGGAGTCTTTGAGTTCTACGGCATATTCAAGCTGGTCAACCCTGCATTTATGCAGCTATACAATTTTATAGAGCCTTCGGCATCGTCAGCTGACCTGTCGGCGCGGGAGCTGGCGGCGTTTCTGCCTGCTGCGGCAGTGCCTGCACTGGCGTTTTCAGTGCCCTATATGCTTGCAAAAAAGCGTCAGAATAACAGATAAAGCGCGGACTTTTTAAAGGGAAGTCGGCGTTTTTTGTATTTTTATGCAAACTGACGAAAAAGTTATTTTGCAGCCTAAAATAAATGGTTTTGCTTGACAACATATGGTAATGTATGATAAAATAATTATTGAAATATTTTATCTGGAGGTTATCTTATGGCATTTTGTAAGTACTGCGGAAAGCAGATCCCCGAAGGAGGCTCCTGTGACTGTGCAGGTGCTAAGGCAGCAGGTGAAGTAAAGGAGACCGTGGAGAACGGTGTCAACACTGCTGAAAACGCTGTAAGCGAAGTGAAAAATGAGGCAGCAGAGGCTGTAAGCAATGCTACCGAAAAGGCAGCAGACGCTGTGAACAACGTTGCTGACGGTGCAGCAAATGCTGTGAACAATGCAGTCAACGAGGTAAAGAACGACGCTGCTCAGGCTGTAAACAATGCTGCTGACGCTGCAAACGGCGTTAAGAACGATGCAGTACAGGCTGCTCAGAATGCGGGTCAGCAGGTGAACAACGCTGCTCAGAAGGCAGGCATCAACGGTGCTGACATCGCTAAGAAGGTAGACAATATCGCAGGCGATATTTCCAATAACCTTCCCGGCAGCATGAAGAATAACAAAAATGTCGTTTATATAGCAGTAGCCGCTATTGCAGCTCTCATACTCCTTCTTCTCTGCGTACTCTGCTTAGGCGGCGGTGCAAAGGGCGCTGTAAAGAAGTATGTCAAGGCTGCTTCAAACAAGAACGGCGGAAAGGCCATGATGGAACTCACTCTTCCCAAGTCCGTTATCAAGGAACTCAAGGACGAGGACGAGTACGAGGATAAGGTTGACAGCTTCAACGAGATGGTCGAGGACATGATCGACGATCTGGAGGATGACGAGACACTTCCCAAGTTTGACAAGATCACCCGTAAGGAGAAGCTCAAGAAGTCTGACATCAGACAGGCAGAGAATTACTTCGAGGATATGTGCGAGGATTACGATGCTGACGATGATGACATCGAGGTAAGCCAGGGCTTCGAGATGAAGGTCAAGACCAAGTTCAAGAACGAAGACGGCGAGACAAAGCACGATACAGAAAAGATTTGTGTTGTTAAGGTAAAGGGCGACGGCTGGAAGATCATTCCTATGTCAGCTGACGAGCTTGATTACTATGATGATTGATAAGATCTGAGAACAGAAAGATCCGAAGCAGAAATGCTTCGGATTTTTTATTGACTATTGCCTGAAAGTATGGTAAAATAATTTGGTTAATGCAAAGGAGGGACAGCATGAAAAAACGTGATATGACATTATTTACCGCACCGCTCGCAGCAGGAGCAGCTGCGGCTGTACTTTTTATGCTGTTCTACGCTGTTCACGGCTACTATCCTTTCGGTGAGCGCTCAGTGGCGTGGTGCGACATGGATCAGCAGTACGTCCCTCTGCTAATGGAGCTGAAGACCGCCTTTTCGGGAGGCTCTCTGTTTCTCGGCAGGGGCGGAGGAATGATGAACTTCTACGGAGTGTTCCTGTTTTTTCTGTCCTCACCGCTGTCCCTTATCAGTCTTGCCGTGGACAACTCCCGCATGATATGGTTCGTGAATATCATGCTTGTAATAAAGGTTGGACTGAGCTCTGCGTCGGCGGAGCTGTATTTCCGCAGAGTGCTGCCGAGGCTCAATGTGCCTATGGGAGTCCTTATGTCGGTGATGTACAGCCTCAGCGGCTACGTCATGCTCTATTATCAGAACGATATGTGGATAGACATGATGATAGTATTCCCGCTTCTGATGATCTCGCTGTTCAGGCTTATCCGCAGCGGCAAATGGGGAGCTTATGCCCTTTGTCTGGCGATGTGCGTGGCGATGAACTTCTATATCAGCTTCATGGTCATAGTATTCATTGCCATGTTCGGCGGAGCTGCCCTGTATTTGCTCTGTGATTCTGAAAAACGCGGCAGCAGAGCGCTGCGTCTCATAGCGGCGGATCTGTGTGCTGCCCTTATTAGCGGCGGAGTCTGGCTCCCAGCCTTTGCTCAGTATACAGCCTCGGGAAGGGGGAACTCCCTGAGCGATGCATTTTTCGGCGGCTATTTTGCGGACAGGAACTTTGACAAAATAGCGGTGCTGTCGGGAACTTCTCTTGTACTGGCAGGAGCCCTTCTCATTATAGTTTTCAGAAAGAGCATGAAGTCGGGAAAGGCTCTGTTATTCGGCGCTTCGGGACTTATCTCTCTTGCAGGCGCTTTCGTTGAGCCTGCCAACAAGCTGCTACAGACGGGAAGCTATCAGGCTTATCCGCTGCGCTACGGCTTCATAGTTCTGCTGCTGATATTCTCAGCCTGCGGAGCTCTTCTGGAGGAAGCTCCGGAGAAGAAGCACAGGCGCTCTGCCTGCATTATAGTATCTGTTCTTGCCGCTGTTTACGCAGCTGCGGCGTTTATCGCCCACACACACAGAAGCAGCCTCAGCTCCTACGCCCACAGCCTGTGGGTGCACGGAAAGGACGGCTTTATTATCTCCGCTCTCGCACTCCTGGGGGCAGCGGTATGCTTTGTCTGCATATACAGCTTTCTCAGAGGGCGCACTCCGAAATGGCTGACTGTTGCGGTAATGGCGGCTGTCCTTTTCAGCGACAGCTTCATGAGCTTCGGCATAAACGTGGTTGAGGCAAGCGATGCCACCGGATTTTTCAAGACTACCTGCGATGTGCTGGAGCGGGTGCCCGATGAGGGCTTTGTCCGTGTGAAAGAGCTGAAAAGGTACTACTACCCCAACTATGCAGAGGCGATGGGAAAGTATTCCATAGGACATTATACCTCCCTTACGGACTGCGATGTGCTCTATGCCCTCAAGCGTATGGGCTATTCCTCTCACTGGCTGGATATGGACTCCACAGGGGGCACTATGCTCACCGATGAGCTGCTGCTGAACAAGTACGTGATCGGCGAAAAAGGCAGGAACCGCTTTTATGAGCCCTATGACCTGAAGGGCGGCCTTTCCCTGTATAGGGATTCCAATGTTCCCGCGGGAGCTGTAATCTCTCAGGTCTCACCAGACGAGCTCTCTGACTTCGGGGACTATGAACGCATGGAAGCTACTGACTTTATTGCTGAAAGGCTTTTCGGTGAGAGCGGCACTGTTCAGAAGCTGGCTCCTACCGCTGTAAATGGCGTTATGATAAACGCTGTGGAAGGGGAGACTGTGGTCTCCGCTTTACCCGATGAGCCCTCAGAGCTCATATATGAGGCTGAGATAGAGGGCTGCCGTGAGCTGTATTTCGACCTTTTCGGCTGCTACTCCACCAGCGTCGAGGAGGAGTACGTCAACAGCGTGGAGGTATGGGTAAACGGTGAGTTCAGAGTGAGCAGCTATCCCACGAGCACTGTAAACGGCATAATAGACCTGGGCACCTATGAGGACGAGACTGTCACTGTCAGGGTGAGGGTGCTGAAGGACTTCACTGCCACCAGCTTCGGATTATATACCTTTGATGCTGAGAGGGCAGCTGCTGCGGTCTCATCGGCTGAAACGGCTTCCATCACCGTTGAGGGCAGCACTGTCACCGCCACAGCCGACACGTCAGGCTATGTATACCTGCCCATATCTTGGTCAGAGGGCTGGAGCTGTACCGTAAACGGCGAAAATGCCTCCCTTGAAAAGGTGCTTGGAGCCTTCTGCGCAGTGAAAATACCCAAGGGCGGCGGAACAGTGCAGCTGCGCTTTTGTCCCAAGGGGCTGAAAGCAGGAGTCCTGCTCACCTGCGTGGGAGTTCTTCTCCTTGCGGTGCTGACAGCAGTTCTTCGCAGGGAAAGCGGCGGCAGGCTTGAAAAAGCTGCCTCAAAAGCCGTCTTCGGACTCGGTGCGGTCACTGTGCTGATATTCTATGCTGCAGCTCCGCTGGTGTGGGCTGTTGTCAATATAATCTACCTTATCGGAGGATAAAATGGTTTCATCGACTATCTTCAACCAGACGCTGATAATGCTGATACTCATAGCCATAGGCGTTGTCTGCGCAAAAACAAAGCTTATAAGCGAGGCTTCCAACAAGGACCTGTCCAAGTTCGTGCTCCAGGTGGTGAACCCTGTAGTTATCTTCATGTCCTATCAGAAGCCATACCGTACTGAGCTCGCGAGAAATCTGCTTATAACCTTTGTTATCTCAATTGCAGCCATGACCCTTGTGATACTGCTATCTTACCTCTTTGTAAGGAAGAAGCAGGGCAGAGAATTCGAGATAGAGCGCTTTTCGTCGGTGTACTCCAACTGCGGCTTCATGGGTATCCCCCTTGTGGACGCCATTTACCACGATGAGGGAGTTTTCTACCTCACCGCATTCATAACCGTGTTCAACCTTATCGTCTGGACTCACGGCGTTATACTCATTTCCGGTAAAAAGGACTTCCGGCAGGTCATCAAGGTGTTCTATTCTCCCACAATAATCTCCATAGTTCTTGGACTTGTCACCTTCTTCCTGGGCATAAGGCTGCCATCAACGGCGCTGAGTGCCCTTGGCTTCATCAAGGAGGTAAACACTCCCATGGCGATGATAGTTTCCGGAGTCACCATTGCTTCCACAAACGTGCCGAAGCTGCTGAAAAATGCCAGAGTGTACTATGTCTGCCTGCTGAAGCTCATAGTGGTGCCGCTGATACTGGCGGTGCAGCTTTCACTGCTGACTGGCATAGACGAGACCGTGCGCATGACAGTGCTCATCGCAGCCTCTGCACCGCCTGCTGCAATGTGTACTCTTCTCAGTATCAGATACGGCAGAAATTCAGTATACGCTTCGGAGATTTTTACTGCTGGCACCGTACTTTCCGTGGTTTCTCTGCCGCTGGTCGTAAAGGCTACGGAATATTTAACAAAGATACTCTGAGTAATTTGTAAAAAACGCTGATTTTATAAATATTTGCCTTAAAAGGTTTGAATTTTAATAATATTGTGTTATAATATAAATACGTTAAAAGAGATTGGCTTTTTTATAAAAAGATAAAATTATACAGGCAGTTATAACAGTCTGGACTGTTTAAAACTCCTGTGGGGATATGCAGATTGTACAGCGTGGGATACGGTCCCGAAAAAGAATCAAGAAGAAATGGAGTTGTTGAAGTATGGAAAAAAGAGGTATCAGTAAGCTTGATCTTAAAAGGCGTAACAGAATGCAGATACTCAGGGTCATCAGAGAATCAGGCCCTATTTCCAGAGTCGATGTAGCAAGCGCGCTGGAAATCACAAGAGCAGCAGTTACTATCATCACAAATGAAATGATCGAGGAGGGAGTTCTCGTAGAGATCGGTGAAGCTCCCGTAAACACAGAGAAGCTTCAGAAGGGAAGAAGAAAGATCCTTATCGATATCAACGTTAACAGCCGTTTTGCACTGGGCGCTACCGTTGACGAGAAGGAGGTAAGCATCGGCCTTACCAATCTTAATTCCGAGGTGCTTGACAAGGCAAGCATGGTCATCGACGAAAGGACCACAAGCAAGGATATCATAAACTACATAATCAAGACCAGCAACGAAATGGTTGAGAACAGTGCTCTTACCAAGGATAAGATACTGGGTCTCGGTGTTGGCGTTGTGCCTTCCATGTGGGGCAAGCTTAAGATATTCTACAAGGACGGCGTTCTTGATTTTACCAATTTTATCGACAAGCTCTCGGGCGGTCTCAATTTCGAGATCCACTGCGGAAATGCTATCGGTCTCATGGCTCTGGCAAGCAACGATTTCAGAACACAGAACGGCTACCAGACCAACCAGGCGTTCATCCATAACGGCAATCAGGTGAACCTGGCTATCATCAATAAGAACGAGCTGTCTGCGGACTACGTTTCATATACCTCCACCATCGAGAGATATATCGTTTGTCCCAACGGCAAGTCCTATGAGGGCTATCCCAACGGCTCGGTAAAGGCAGAGCTCTCAAGAACGGCTATGCTCAATGCCTTCTATGAGATCTATTCAAAGGATAAGACCCCTGTGCTCTATGAGCTAACAGAGGGCGACAAGACCAGAATCAATACCGACAACGTATTCATGGCGCTCATGAGAGGCGAGGAGTCTGTCAAGAGCATCGTGGACGATATTATCGCAAAATATACTGTTCTCATCAACAATCTGGCTATCAGCCACTTTGCAAAGAGGATAGTTCTCCATAACTTCAAGCTCAACGAAAAGCAGTTTGACTACTGCAAGCGTGAGATGATACGCCTTGTCAGCGAGGAGATCGCAGACAGAGTTGTCCTCAGCAAGCTGGACGGAAAGAACAATTTCCTTGGCGGCTGCGCACTTATAATCCAGGATAACTTCTACGTAAGAGGCGGAATGCAGTAAAAAACAAAAACCTGAGGAAGCATTGCTTCTTCAGGTTTTTTTATGCCTTGTCTGTGCTTTGCGGCGTTTCGCGGCGATAAGACCGGCTATACCCATAACCGCAACTGATATGAGCATACCCAGCAGGGCTCCCCCCGTGTCTATCATCATGTCCCTGAATTCGCAGGAGCGTCCCGCAGAAAAGCTCTGGTGAAATTCGTCCGTAAGGGCGTAAAGAAAGCCGAATGCCACTGCTCCCAGACTTTTCAGAGTGAACAGCCTTCTCCTTCCCAGAGCCGTTGAGGCACAGAAGCCCAGAACGGTATATATTGAGAAGTGCGCCAGCTTGCGGACAATAAAGGAAGCAAGATCCCAGACCTCCTTCTGCTTTGCAGGCGGCTCATTATAGTAGTTCCTGTCTATGATGGTCACAGCAGCCCTGGTTATAGTGGAGCTGGTCTGTGATGACTCCTCAGCATTCTGCGAGGAGAATATGAATATGGTGACCATGACGGCAAGGGTGAGTATCATAAACACGATCTGATAAGCGTGTATTTTGTGCTTAGCTTTGTTCATCGCTTTTTCCTTTCATTTATTGCTCTATATATTATACAATTATTGCGGACTTTTGTAAAGTCTCGTTTTTTAAAGAAAAAATTTCAAAAATACCTTGTAAACCTAAAAGAAAAATGATATAATATACTGTGTGTGACTTTACAGCCGCATAGCTTTTACATAGAAATATATTTCGGAGGCAATAATGAAAAGTTTTTTTGGAAATGTCTGGACAAAAAGAGTCATTTCGGTACTGAGCATAATCTACACCTTCTTTGTATGCAAGCTTGCGTATTTTTCCATATTCTATGATATTCACGTTCATCAGCGCACATCACTGTGCCTTGCGGTGACGGGTATATCACTTCTTGCGCTGATGATCATGCTGTATACACGTCACCAGATCATCACAAGGATATGCAGCTTCATAATCCTTCCCGCTATGCTCCCCGTGGTACTGCTGTATTTCGGAGAGTGGGGGCTCATTATCCCCATAATCATAGTGGGAATAGTAATACTTCTCCTGTCGGGCGCAGGAGAGGGCGTGAAAACTGCCCTTGCCACCATTATACTCCTTCTGTATATCTTCGGTGCGCTGGGCTACTTCCTGTTTACCTCCTTCTTCGTAGCTGCTACAAAGGAAGAAGTCATCGAAACAGGCGTATCACCCTCGGGTACATACCGTTACAGAATAGTGAATACCCAGGATACATCAAACGGCAGCACAGCTATCTATGTTGAGCCCAATACTGCCGATGTGGACTACAAGATGGCTACATTCACCCTCAAGAACATGGAGAGGGTAGTTTATATGCACAGACCTATTCAGGACAATGTGTCGGTCAGCTGGACGACACAGAACCGTCAGGAGATCACAGATCATTTCAATTCCATCTCGGACAAGATTGAGGTCACTGTTACAGACGCCGAGCTTGAGAAGCTGGGCTACACCTACGACAATAAGCTTATGCTGGCAGATCTTTCTGCGAGCCGTAAGTTCGCAATAAACAAGACCGCTTCCGACGTTGATCCCGTTCCGCTGGATACACTTACCGACGATCAGCTTGACTTCTTCGGTATAGGCAAGGACGCTGACGGAAGATACTACATCAAGGAGCCTTCCAAGGAGGTCCTTGAGGAAATGGACATGACAGCAGGAAGCAAAGTTTATTTCAGCGATATGACTGCGGGAGCACTCAAGCAGTACAATACCGAGCACGTTGATGAGGCTACGGGAATTACCTATTTCCATGTAAGAAAGAGCCACACTGTAATGCTCAATACCCTCAGCGACGAGCAGCTGGCAGGTCTGGGAGTTTCAGAAAGCGGTGACGTTATGATGGTATCGGCTGAGCCCCATGTTTACCCCGAGGACGAGGAGATACCCGAGGGCGTAAATGATACAGAAGTCATCACGGATAAGGTGATATTCCGCTACTATGTAGCTGAGCTTGAGGACTATTACGATGTCAACTCGAGACATTTCTCCGTAGATCTCCTCAACTGATCCGTAAATGGGCGCTGCGGACACAGCAGCTCCGTAAGTGAGCTGCCCGCAGCGCTTGAATTATAGCTTATCAGGGATATTATGATTTAGAGAATTATAATGCAGGGGAGGCTCCCTGTAAATATTCAAAAGGAGTTGCTAATCTATGGCATATGTAATTGGTGTGGACTGCGGTACCAGCGGTACAAAAACAGTCCTTTTTGACGAGAAGGGAAGCGTCATCGCTTCAAAGACTATCGAATATCCCATGTATCAGCCCAAGAACGGCTATGCGGAGCAGGATCCTGCGGACTGGGCAAACGCAATGATCGAGACCGTAAAGGCTGTTATGGCTAAGAGCGGAGTTAAGAAGGAAGACGTTAAGGGTATCGGTATTTCGGGACAGATGCACGGTCTCGTTATGCTGGATAAGGATAACAACGTTCTCCGCAAGTCTATTATCTGGTGCGACCAGAGAACAGCTGCCGAGGTCGAGGAGATGAATCGTATCGTCGGCAGGGAAAAGCTTGTTGACATCACAGCAAATCCCGCTCTCACAGGCTGGACTGCTGCAAAGATACTCTGGGTAAAGAACAACGAGCCCGAGATCTACTCAAAGGTAGCTCATATCCTTCTTCCCAAGGACTACCTTAGATTTATCCTCACAGGCGAGTATGCAACTGAGGTATCAGACGCTTCAGGTATGCAGCTTCTTGATGTTCCCAACCGTAAGTGGTCCGATGAGCTCCTCAGCGCATTCGAGATCGACAAGAACTGGCTGGGCAAGGTATATGAGAGCTGCGAGGTAACAGGAAAGCTCACAAAGAAAATGGCTGAGACTATCGGTCTTTGCGAGGGCGCTATCGTTGTAGGCGGCGCAGGCGACAATGCGGCAGCTGCTGTCGGCACCGGCGTTGTTGAGGACGGCAAGGCTTTCACGACCATCGGTACATCGGGTGTTGTATTCGCTCATACCTCCGATATATCCATCGACAAGAAGGGCAGAGTCCACACCTGCTGTGCTGCTGTCCCTAATGCATGGCACGTTATGGGCGTTACACAGGGCGCAGGTCTCTCACTGAAGTGGTTCAGAGACAACTTCTGCATGACAGAGAAGGAGACTGCAAAGCTAATGGGCGTCGATGAGTACTACCTCATGGACAAGCAGGCTGAGACTGTTCCCGTAGGCGCTAACAGACTTCTCTATCTGCCTTACCTCATGGGCGAGAGAACTCCTCACCTTGATCCCGATGCAAGAGGAGTATTCTTCGGACTTTCAGCTATCCACACCAGAAAGGATATGCTCCGTGCAGTTCTTGAGGGTGTTACATATTCACTCCGCGACTGCGTAGAGGTATTCCGCGAGATGAACGTAAACGTAAGCGACATGATGGCTTGCGGCGGCGGCGGTTCCTCACCTCTCTGGAGAAGTATGCTTGCCGACCTTTACAACTGCAACGTAAAGACAGTTGCTTCAAAGGAAGGTCCCGCACTGGGTGTTGCTATCCTTGCAAGCGTTGGCGCAGGCATCTACAGCAGCGTTACAGAGGCTTGCGGAGCTATCATCAAGACCGACAAGGTTCAGGCTCCCGACGAGAAGAACGTTCCCGAGTATGAGAAGTATTATCAGCTCTACAGAGAGATCTATCCTGCACTGAAGGCTCAGTTCGCAAAGCTGGCTTCACTCTGATAAATGGACACTATCACTACCGAAAGACTTATTATCCGTCAGTTCCGCGAGACTGACGCCGAGGACGTCTTTGAGCTTCGCTCAGACCCCGGGGTCAACAGGTTCATGCCCTATCCCTGCGACGCTGATATAAGCGAAACGAGGGAGAGGATAGGGGAATGGATGGAGAAAAAGTACCGTATGGCTATTGAGCTCAGGGAGAGCGGCAAGGTCATTGGTGATATTAGTCTCAGTCCCCGTGACGGCGACAAGCTTACGGAGCTGGGCTATAATCTCAATCGCAGCTACTGGGGCAAGGGCTATGCCACAGAGGCGGCAAAGGCTGTAATTCAGCAGGCGGTGTCCGAGGGTATACGCGATTTCATAGCTTATTATGCTAAGGAAAACGCCGCTTCGGGACGTGTGCTGGAAAAATGCGGATTTGTGCCCGAGTATTCGGGTCAGTACTCCCGCGACAACGGAAGAGTGGTCTTTGAGGCAGTAATTGCAGAGCTTCATATCAAATAAACAAAAGGCGGACTTAATGTCCGCCTTTGGAAATTGTGAGGAAAACAAAGTGGATATATCACAGCTAAAAAAATTCGCCATGAATGCCCGAAGCGAGCTCATGGCGGAGTCCGACGAGAAAACTGCATATTTCGGCTTTATGCGCCTCTGCGCAGTATATCTGGCAGAGCCCTCATTTGTTGCAGGCCTTATGGACAGACCGGAGGAGCTTCGCAGTGCGCTTTTCACGGAAAAGTGCAGGCAGCTCGGCGGAAGACTTGGCGGTATATTCACACTTTCCCCCGAGCTGCCCCTTCCGCCGAAGCTTCTTGCTGAGGGCGGAACTGCTGCGAAGCTCCTCGGCCTGAGCGATGGATACTTCCGCAGCGAGCTTGTGACGGGAAAGCTCCACCAGTACTTCAATGAGCCCTACAGGCAGGAAATAGCCGTGGGACTTAAAAACAGCAAGCGGCTCAGCAGCGACAGGATAGCCGCTGCAACTCAGATCTTCACGCCCGAATGGGTAGTGAGGTACATGGTCCAGAACACGCTGATACGCTATATCCGTCAGCATGGACATGACATCGCGGAGCGAGAGCTGAGCTTCGGCAGTCCCTTGGGGGAGGGCAGGATAGCTCCCGAGGATATAAAGCTCATAGACCCCTGCATGGGCAGCGGTAATGTGTTGCTTTATGCCTTTGATGTGTTTATGGAGCTCTACCGCAGCTGCGGCTGTACGGACAAGGAGGCGGCGGAAAAGACCCTGACCTATAACATTTACGGTCTGGAGCTGGAGCCACGTGCCTGCGCTCTGGCGGCTACGGCTCTGCGCATGAAGGCGGCGAAGTTCGGTGCGGAAGCTGCTCCGCAGGTCTATGATTTTTCGGGAGTTAATGAGACTGTTGGTTCACTCATAAACAGCGATGAGCTTTCGGAGAAAGATTGTAAGAGCGCAATTATCGGTCAGCTTCTGAGACAAAAATACGACATTATCGTGACCAATCCCCCTTACCTGGGAAAGCCTGCCATGAACACTGAGCTCAGGGACTACGTCTGCGGAAACTACGGCGATCACAGTGCCGATCTTTTCTCTGTATTCATGGCAAGGAGCGTGGAAATGCTGAAAGACGGGGGATATATGGGCTTCCTTACTCCTGCCACCTGGCTCTTTCTCCAGTCCTATGAAAAGCTGAGACGACTTATGTTTGCGGAGTGCCCCATGACTACCCTTATCCACTTTGAGTATTCCGCCTTTGAGGACGCCACTGTACCTTTGTGTGCATTCACTGCGGTGAAGGACAGCACCATGACTGCAGGAACTTACATCAGACTTGCCGATGTCAGAGGAGATATGGAGCAGCAGCGTCTGAGCGTTATGGCAGCAATTTCCGATGAAAGCTGCGGCTATCGCTATACAGCAGACGCAGGAAAGCTGGCGGCACTGCCTTCGGCTCCCGTGGCATACTGGCTGGGAGAGGCTGTACTTCGGGCTTTTGAGGGCACAGCTCTTGGAGAGCTCTTTCCCGTCAGGGAGGGGCTTATCACAGGAGACAATGACCGTTTCTTGCGGCGGTGGTTCGAGGTCGAAGCAGAAAAGATCGCATTTTCGGGTAGTCAGAAAAACAAGTGGTATCTGCTTAACAAGGGCGGCAGCTACCGCAGATGGTACGGGAACCGCGAGTTCGTGGTGAACTGGGAGAATGAGGGCGAGGAGATAATGGATTTCCGCGACGAAAGGGGAAAGCTCCGCTCACGTCCCCAGGGTCTATCCTTCAACTTCCGCCCCTCAGTGAGCTGGTCACAAATAACCAGCGGAGCCATTTCCGTACGATATTTCGACGAAAACTTCATGTTCAACGTAGCGGGCACAAGCGCCTTCCCCGGGGAATGGGACAGCCTTGCCTTCCTGCTGGGACTTCTCAACAGCAAGCCCGTGCAGGTGCTGTCGGAGGTGCTGAACCCCACCATGAACATGAACCCGGGGGACATAGCCAGACTGCCGCTGCCTGAAAAAAACAGAGCATACTGCGGAGATAAGCCGTCTTGTGCAGGAGAATATAAGTCTCTGCCGCGAGGATTGGGACAGCTTTGAGACCTCATGGGACTTCATACGCCACCCGCTGGTATGAAATGACAGCGTTGTTCATAAGAATAAGAACATATAAGCAAAACGGAACTTTTTCGCTGCGGCTGTTGCTATTTTTATAATTATATGATATAATGTATGTGTATACCATTTAAAACAATTGGCAATCATTGTATTGCAAAGGAGGATCAGAATGGCTATTACTGAAGCAGTTGAAAATTATCTGGAGACTATACTCATACTCTCACAGAAGCAGCCCGACGTTCACGCAATAGATATCTGTTCATATCTGGGTTATTCACGCCCCACTGTTTCCATTATCCTTAAAAAGATGAAGGATGAGGGACTTGTCACCGTGGACGGCGATAACCATATCCGCCTGACAGATGCAGGCAGAAGTGTTGCAGAACATATCTATGACCGCCATACTGTGCTCACCGATTTCTTTATACTTCTTGGTGTTAACCGCGACGTTGCCGCGGAGGACGCCTGTAAGGTTGAGCATGATATTTCCGACGAGACTTTCGCCCTTCTGAAGGCACATTACAGAAAGCTTGCAGGAGACAGCGAAAACAGCAAGTGATCCCTGTCAGCGGAGGATAGCAATGGGTAAATATGAAGAATTCAGGGAGAAATACCCCGTTTTTGTATATAGATCTTATAATGTAAATGAAACGGCTGAGACCGTGGAGATAGGCTATAAGTTCAAGATAGAGGGACTGGCTGAGTTCCGTCCCAGCTGGACATTCGGCAAGCCTGCGGGTATGTCAGTCAAGGGCGACCTTAAATTTGAGAGACTGGCTTTCTCACTGGGCATGGCTGAGGCTGTAAGCTACTGGAAGGCTGCCTGCTCACCGAAATTCCGCGTTGAGTGCGGCGAGCTGGACGAGGACCAGAAGAAGTGGTGGAAGAAGCTGTGGTTCATGGGACTGGGCGAGCTGTTCTTCGTAAACGGTATAAATGCAGACCCCGACAGCTTTGTGGAGATAATCTCCGAGGGCAGATTTGACAGCTCCCTTGAGGAGAGAGAACGTGACCCGAAGGGCTGTCTTGTGCCTATCGGCGGCGGAAAGGACTCCGCTCTCACTCTTGAGACCATTGTGAACGCAGGAATGGACTGTATGTGCTATTCCATAAACAAGCGCCGCTCAATAAGCGGTACTGTTGCGGCAGCAGGACTTCCCGAGAGCTCTCTTATCACCGCACATCGCCACTTTGACCGCTCACTGATAGAGCTGAACAACAAGGGCTTCATCAACGGTCACACGCCTTTTTCGGCAATAGTTGCCTTTTCTGCGGAGATAACCGCATACCTGAACAGTCTGAAATACATCGTTCTCTCCAACGAGTCCAGTGCAAATGAGAGCACAGTTGTGGGACAGGACGTCAATCATCAGTACTCCAAGAGCTTTGAGTTCGAGCAGGACTTCCACAGCTATGAGGAGAAATACCTGCGCACGGGACAGTACTATTTCAGCTTCCTGAGACCCCTTTCTGAGTTCCAGATAGCCAAGATGTTCGTGTCGCACAGAAAGTATCTGTCAGTGTTCAGAAGCTGCAATCTGGGCAGCAAGGTATCGCCGGACATATGGTGCGGCGAGTGCCCCAAGTGTCTTTTCGTGAGTCTGATACTTTCCCCCTTCCTCAGCCTTTCGGAGCTCAGGGAGATTTTTGGCAAGGATATGCTTGACGACCCGAAGATGAAGGAGTACTTCATCGAGCTTATCGGTCAGTCCCTGCATAAGCCCTTCGAGTGTGTGGGAAGTATCGACGAGGTGAATTTAGCCGTATCGCTTGCGATACGGAAGCTTGAGCAGCAGGGCGAAAAGCTGCCGCTGCTGTTTGAGGAATACAAGTCTCGCGGACTCTACCGCCCCGAGACCATCGACGGCATAAACAAGGAGTACTGCGGCTCGTTCAACGAGCAGAACCTGCTGCCTGCTGAATTTGCAAAAATACTAAAAAATGAAATGGAGCGTCTGCTTTGAACAAATTCTGCGACTATATAAAGGAATATACCAAGGGAAAGACAGTCTGCATACTCGGCTTCGGCAGAGAGGGCAGGTCCACATATAAGATACTGGAGAAGTACGGCGCACAGGCTTCACTTGCCATCGCCGACCTCAATCCCGTGGACGCCGCTGCAAATGGTCTTCCCGAAAGCGTGGAGCTTATCTGCGGCGAGGACTATCAGAAATGTCTGGACCGCTTTGACATGGTGTTCAAGAGTCCCGGTATCGTGCTGGAGAAGGCTCTTTCAGAGCTAAAATGCTATATCACCTGCGAGACACAGGTGTTCTTCGAGGTGTTCCGTGAGCAGATAATCGGCATTACGGGCACCAAGGGCAAGAGCACGGTGACTTCACTTATCTACCATGTGCTGAAGGAGAGCGGTATCGACTGCCGTATCGCAGGAAATATCGGTATCCCCGTATTCGACATCGCCGAGGGCATGAACGAGGACACAGTGGTTGTCTGCGAGCTTTCCTGCCACCAGCTGGAGTATATGACGGTCTCACCGAGATGTGCGGTATTCCTCAATCTCTATGAGGAGCACCTTGACCACTACGGCACTATGGAGAACTACTACAATGCAAAGAAGAACATCTACCTCCATCAGGACGTGTGCGACGTTCTGTGGTGCAATGAAGCTATCAGGACTGACGATATACCGTCAATCGCGGTAACTGTGTCAAATACTGACAGCAGCGCCGATGTTTACGTTGCAGACGGTATCGTATACGACTCCGACGACGAGGAATACGAGATACCCGTGGACAGCATAAAGCTTCTGGGAACTCACAATCACTACAATATCGCCATTGCCTGGGACGTCTGCAAGGACAGGGTAGAGGAGGAGGACTTCACAAAGGCTCTCTGCAGCTTTGACCCTCTGGCTCACCGCCTTGAGTATGTTGATACGGTAAAGGGCATACGCTGGTATGACGACTCTATCTCAACAGCCTGTGCTACGGCAATATCTGCCCTTCAGAGCGTTCCCGAGGTGGGAACAATCCTCATCGGAGGCATGGACAGAGGTATCGACTATACCTCTCTTGTGGACTTCCTTGCAGGCTTTGATGTTAAGGTAATATGTATGGAAGCTTCGGGCAAGCGTGTGTTCGATATGATACAGGCGAGAGAGGACTTCTCGGACAAGTCCCGCGTACACTACACCGACCACCTTGCAGAAGCTGTAAAGCTTGCCGCGGAGATAACTCCCGAGGGCAAGAGCTGCGTAATGTCGCCTGCGGCTGCAAGCTATGGCATTTTCAAGAACTTTGAGGAGCGCGGTGACGCTTTCAAAAAGCTCGTAAACGAGCTTAGTGAATAGTAAGAAGTAAATAGTGAGTAGTAATTAGAAAGGGGCGGATATTATCTGCCCTTTTGGTATTTTATAGGAACTGTCATTTTACTTTTCATTTATCACTGATAACTAACCTCGGAAATGCTCCAATTATTGCCCATCGTTAACTTATATTGCTAAATTTTTCGGAAACTCTTGCAATTCACTGCAAGCTATGATATAATATTAACGATGGGGTCATGAGCCCCGTAAATGAATTCTCAGGAGGAATTATATCTATGTTAACTTCAGCTACAGAAATGCTCCAGAAAGCAAGAGCAGGCAAATACGCAGTAGGTCAGTTCAATATCAACAACCTTGAGTGGACTAAGGCTATCCTTCTCACAGCTCAGGAGCTCAACAGCCCTGTTATCCTCGGTGTTTCTGAGGGCGCTGGCAAGTATATGTGCGGTTTCGAGACTGTTGCAGCTATGGTTGCAGCTATGGACAAGTCTCTCGGTATCACAGTTCCTGTTGCACTTCACCTCGACCACGGCTCATATGAGGCTTGCTACAAGTGCATCAAGGCTGGCTTTACATCTATCATGTTCGACGGTTCACACTTCCCCATCGACGAGAACGTTGCTAAGACAACTGAGCTGGTAAACGCTGCTCACAATCTTGGTCTCTCAATCGAGGCTGAGGTAGGCGCTATCGGCGGTGAAGAGGACGGCGTTATCGGTAAGGGCGAGTGCGCAGATCCCGCAGAGTGCAAGCAGATCGCTGATCTTGGCGTAGATTTCCTCGCTGCAGGTATCGGTAACATCCACGGTGTATATCCCGCAAACTGGGAGGGACTCAGCTTTGAGACTCTTGAGGCTATCAACAAGACAGTAGGCGAGATGCCCCTCGTTCTCCACGGCGGTACAGGTATCCCTGACGACCAGATCACAAAGGCTATCTCTCTCGGCGTTGCAAAGATCAACGTAAACACAGAGTGCCAGCTGGTATTCGCAGAGGCTACAAGAGGCTATGTTGAGGCTGGCAAGGACAAGCAGGGCAAGGGCTTCGATCCCAGAAAGCTTCTCGCACCCGGCTTTGAGGCTATCAAGGCTAAGGTCAAGGAGAAGATGGAGCTCTTCGGAAGCGTAAACAAGGCTTGATCGTAAAGAAGGTATAAGATATGGCTTGGGGTAATTACGAACAGAACTATGCTTATAACTATGACATAAATACTGTTCTCGATGCAGTTATGCGTGCGGGAGCACAGGTAAAGCTTAAATTCAAGGGTGCTGACAGAGCCGCATATAAGGTCAAGTTCAGCACGGGTCTCTCGCTTCTTACTTACGGCGAGGAGGTCTTTGTTACTCTGGGAGTTCTTCCCGACGGAAGGACAGGAGTAAACATCAGAAGCTCGTCCAACCTTGGAACAGAGCTTGCTGCAAAGTCAAGAAATGAAAGCAATGTTCTTAAGTTAGTAAATGCACTCAATACATTCCTTCCGCCAAGATAAATAAGCATAAAAGCCTGAGGTTAATTCCTCAGGCTTTTTTTCATATGTTTTTGCAGAAATCAACAATTTCGGCTTTTCTCGGTCCGACAGCCTCCTTGTACTCCACGGAGCAAAGTCCCAGACTGCCGCAGCATTCTATCTCAAGGTGACCGTAGAAATGCTCGATACTTCCGATTATCCGCTCACACTCTCTCATGGAGGGACCTGTTCTCAAGGCGACAGAGTAGCCTTTTTTGCCGCTTTTTATAGTGGCGTGGGGCTCATGGGTATTGCACCAGGGAGTGCACCTGTCAATGAACGCCTTGAACTGTCCGGGAATATCAGCCCAGTATGAGGGAGCAACGGAAACGATAACATCAGCGCTGTCAAACTCAGCCATGATAAGGTCTATATCGTCGGCCTGAACGCACCTTGCGGTATTATGGCAGCTGCGGCAGCCCTTGCAGAAGCTGAAGCTGTAATCGTCAATACATATGCTTTTTGTGTCGTACCTCGCGGACAGCTCCCCGGAAACTATCCTTACGATCTCCGCTGTGGCACCGTTGCTCACGGGACTGCAATTGATGACAAGTGCTTTCATAACAATACCTCCGATAATAAAAATATAAATCTTATTATATCACCGAAGATATGATTTGTCAAGAAAAAGATCACTCCCGCTGTCACGGAAGTGATCCTTTGTTACTGTGAGCTGAGAACGGTCATGGGGTCGATGAATGAGCCGTTATGAGTCACCTCTATATGCAGATGAGGCGGCAGAGAGCTCTCTATATCCGCAGTTTCGCCAACGGCTCCGATAACTGTGCCGCTGTCAACGGTATCGCCCTGCTGGACAGCAAGGTCAGCCCCCAGACCGCAGTATTTTGTGGTGAAGCCGTTTTTGTGGTCGATGACCACGGAGACTCCCCACAGCGGGTCATTGGTCACGGAAGCTATCTCGCCGTTTTCCGCAGCGAACACATCGGCTCCCACCTCTGCGGCGATATCGGCGCCGTTATGGGTCTGCCATGTGCCTGTGGTCTCGTTTTTCACAAGGTCACCGCCGCTGAAAGGGGAGAGAACATTGCTCATATCGCTGAGGGGAGCCCTTGCTGCGGACATATTGTCTACTGCTGCGGCAGGTTCAACGGGCTGCTCGGCAAAGCCGTGCTCCTCAGGCGGAGGAGCGTCCACGCTTATCTCAGCGGCTGGTATAGTCGGATCTTCTGCGAAAACAGGAGCCGTCACCGCAGCTGTGGTCACTCTCTGTGCAGGGGCAGCAGGCTTCGGTATGTCGGTAACAGGCTTGTTGACCTGCGCCTCCTGTACTATGGGAGAGACAGGTTTCTCAGCGAGCCTGTCTCCCTGTTTATGGGCGAAAAGGCAGGCAGCTCCCACCATGACGGCGCTTATTCCCAGAGCGGCATAGAAGCCCTTCGTGCCCTTTGCGTATTGTTTATCGGTCAGTTCGTTTTTCTTCACACTAACACCTCCGACATTATTTTTGTCAGAAAACCGGAAAATATACATAGCATGAAAAAAGTCCCCGAAAAACGGGGACTGTTTGTTTATGCGTTTACAAGAGCTTCCTCCCTAATGTCCAGGTCTGAGGTATCGTACATGACCCTGGCGTGATTGCGGCGGATAAGCTTTTTCTCAATGTGGTTGCCTGTCTTGCAGTCCACCTTGTCGCGGTAGACCTCGCCGTTGCGGTAGACAGTGCCGCCCTCACGGGAAAAGAACACGTTTTCGGCGGAAATATGGTACTTGTACCGCTGACGCCTGTCCGCTCTCAGCTCGCCGCAGAGGTATTCATCTGTGGTATGGACGATAAGCTGATAGGTCCTGCTTGTGTTGTTGGTGAAGCGGTAATCCAGGTAATTGTACATGATGGACGTTGCTGTGCCGAAGGGAATCTTCCGCTGAAAATCGGGAAACAGGTCCAGACCGTCATGGTGGTGGTGCTCGGTTATGTCCATATCCGAGTGGAGTATCATCCAGTGGATAAGGTTGGTCATCTGGCACATTCCTCCGCCGATGCCCGATGACGGATGATCTGCGAAGATAGTGAGTCCCTCCTTGAAGCCCTTTTTCTCGGAGAGTTTGCCCACCAGATACCAGAATGAAAAGGTCTCATGAGGACGGATAAGTATGCCGTTTATTTTGGGCGCAGCAAGGGAAAGGTTCACTGCCTTGTTCTCCTGGAGCGCCATATTGACATTGCCAAGCCTGCGCCTTATCAGTGAATTATGTCTGTAAATGAGATACTCAAGGGGTTCCTCCTGTCTGGTACCGGCAAGGTGTCTTGCAGTTATCAGGTTCTTTACTGATCTGAGGAAAATGCACTTCTTCTCTGATATTGCGTAAGTCAGAGGTGAGATCTCACAGAAAAGCTTACGTTTTATGATCGTCATCTCCATGTTTGTTTATTATATAACAATTATACATCATATATACAATAGTGTCAACAGCATAATTGCGGTATACAGAAAAATTATTGCCCCTGAGTATTGATCTGAACACACAGGGGCATTTATCAGTTATAGTCAGGTTCCTGAGAGGTCTCGGGACCGTATGTGTTGGGGTCATAGGGAAGTATCTGCTCTGTGGGAGGAGCTGTGGGATAATCCGTCCAGGGCTCCTGGGGCTGTGACCAGGGCTGTTCTCCGTAGGGAGCTTCAGTGGGTGCCTCTGTCCAGAGCTCGGTAGTGATGACCTCGGTAGTAGTTGTAGTGAGCTCAGTGGTAGTAGATACGGTTGAGGTTGTAGTTGTCAGCTCGGGACGTATCTCCTCGGGGAGCTTCTGCTTTGTGGGCTTTACGCCGTTGAGTCCGTAGCATTCCTGATAAGCGAGGATAATATCGCGTATCATGTACTTTGAGTACTCACCGTCCTCGATAACGCCTGCGAAGGCTATCTCGGGGTTATTTGCGGGAGCGAAGCCGATAAAGAATGAGTTCTGCTTTTCCAGGTTCGCACCTGTCTGAGGAGTACCTGTCTTTATAGCAACATCGAAGCCAAGATTGCTGAGAGAGTGGTTTGCAGGCATATTGTGTGAGGCGTCTATCATACCGCCGATTATATAGTCGTAAAGGTCGGGAGTATTAAGCTCGATCTGCTGAGCGATAGTGGGCTCGGTCTTCTTGATGAGACTGCCTGAGCCGTAGCTGTAATAGCTGTCCACCAGATAAGGCTGATATCTGACACCGCGGTTGGCTATGGTATTTGCCACAACAGCCATCTGGAGGGGCGTCATACCGCAGTCCTGGTTACCGATACCCGCCTGGATAACGTAACCGATATACCATTCCTGACCGTGTTCGGCGAAGGTCTCGGGGTTACAGAGGTAACCGGGAGCATCTCCTGTCTCAATGCCTGTACTTGAGCCCAGTCCGTAGAGCTTGGCGTACTTTGTGATGTTATCAATGCCCAGCATACGGGACACCTCATAGAAGTATGAGTTACATGATACCTCAATGGCGCGGCGCATGGTGATATTGCCGTGATAGCCCGTACAGGAGTAGTGGGTGCCGTAGAAGTCGTAGCCCTGATTACATACCAGAGGAGTTCCGCCTGTTACCACACCCTCATTGAGACCTGCCGTAGCAGTTACAGTTTTGAATGTAGAGCCCGGACGGTAAAGACCGTAGGTACAGCGGTTTACCAGAGGTGAATTCTCAGCCTGGAGGAAGTAATCATAGTTTTCAACGTAGTCCTTCAGGTTGTATGTGGGAGCGGAAGCCATACCCTTAACGGCGCCTGTTTTTGCGTCCAGAACGCAGATAGCACCGCACTTGGCGTTGAGAACGCCGGGCTTGGGGTTGATAGCAGGGAAGCCTGCAATGAAGTTGTCAAGAATGCCCTGGAGCTTCAGCTGGAAGCTTCCGTCCACAGTGAGCTTGACGGTCTCTCCGGAGGTGGCGTCGGAGATGGTCTTTATATCGCGGACCTTTCCGTCCTTGACGGCTATCTGTTCCTCGCCGTTGATACCGCGCAGGGGAGTTTCCATAGCGGCTTCGATACCGCTCTTGCCCAGGGTATCATTGTAGCTGTAGCCCTTGTTTTTCAGCTCGTCGTACTCCTCAGCGTAAATAGGACCGACAGTACCCAGCTCGTGGGGGAGTATATCTCCGCGGACGATTCGTCTTTCTGAGGCGTCAACAGCCTCGATGCCGCGGTAGAAGTTGCCAAGCTCCTTCATGTCGATGACAGTCTGCTCGTCAACGCCCTCGGCCAGAAGGAGGTCATTGGAGTATGAGAAGTCCTTGTCTATCATCTGATAGCGCATACCTGCGATGATGCGCTTTTCCTCGTCGGTGTACTTCTCGTCTATCTCATAGTCTGAGATGAGCTTGTCAATGCAGTTTTCCGCAGTTGCGTAAACGTTGAGGTTAAGGTCTGAGATAAGCTCCTCGGTGTCATTGGACTTGAACACATAGGGCTTGCTGAAAGATATGGGAATGCTCTCCTCAAACTTTATGCCCCTTTCCTCAAGGGCTCTGTAAATGCCAAGCAGAGCCTTGTTTCCCTCCTGAAGGTCGGTGGGGAAGAATGCCATCTGGAGCACCAGGTCTGTTCTGGAGTCATTGGTGATGAGCACATTTCCTGCGTAGTCCATTATCTCGCCGCGGGTAGCCTTAACGCTTTTGGTGTAGGTGAGGGTACCGGGCTCATAGAGCCGAGGAGTTGCTATCTCCTTGTCACCCACCACCTGTATCTTCATAAGGCGGATGGAGCTCAGAAGCGCCAGCATGACCACCAGCAGTATAATAATGATAGATTTGAGATTTTCCGCAAATCCTTTCAAAGGTCTGCCTCCTTTATGATTATGACCGCACGTGAAAGTGCGGTCTGTGTCTTTATCTTCTGTTTTCTGACTGTATGTTTGTGTTTATAGCCTCCTCGATGGTGAGGTGTTCACGGGGCATGAGGAGACGGTTTACAAGCTTCAGCACAAGGAACACGAATACGGATGAAATGACCGTATACAGCCATATCTTCATGGATACCCTCCTGAAGATTCGTCCAACGTGTTCATAGCCCCATATCTGGTAGTAGAACTTGTAGTCAAGCCGGCACTGCAAGAACGCAGCAGCTGCTGTGATAATGAAGTAGTTGATGAACCTGTCCTTGAGGTACAGCTCAAATACCAGATTGGCAGCGATACAGAACACCGTAAGCACCACGGCGTTATAGCCGAAGAGCTTTCCGCAGCAGATGTCGATGAGAAATCCGCATATCGCTCCTGTTACCGCAGAGGCATAGAGATTGTTGTTAATGGCAATGCCCACAGCCAGGGGAACCAGCAGGATGGGCTTATAAAGCGTTCCCGAGGTCATTATGATGAAGCTTATGAATATGAGCAGGTAGTATATTATCCAGCGCAGTGTAGTCTTGAAGCGGAAGATATGCTGCTCACGGGTAGTTCTAATCCTCATCCTTGTCTTCCTCCTTCTTGCCGCTGAAATCGGTTATAACGATGACAGAGGTAAGACGGGTAACGTCCGCACAGGGCTGTATATCGGCACATACGGAGAGACCGTTTGAGTCGAAGCCTATATCAAGGATAGTACCTATGGGGTAATCCTTGGGGAAGAGACCGCTGGTTCCGGTGGTGATCATGAGGTCACCGCGCTTCAGCTTGTTCTTCTTGGGGACGTGTATGAGCTTGGTCTGACCGCTTTCCGAGGACAGCACATTTCCCTCGATAATGCCCTGATCGGCACTTGACGAGGAAGCCATTGCGGCTACGGAAAGGTCGGGTGAGAGAATAGTTCTGACGGTGGAGACGTGTTCGGACACCTCAACGGTAATGCCCACCAGTCCCTCAGCGGTAACAACGGGACAGTTCACCAGTATGCCGTCCGCAGAGCCCTTGTCGATAGTGAAGGACTTGAAGGGATCGTTGGTGACATAGCCCAGGACTCCGCAGGGCTGTGAGAGCATATAGTCCTCATGCTCCTCCTTTATGGAAACGAACTTGCGCAGCTCCTCCACCTCAGCCTTGATGGCATCGTACTCGGTGAGCTGGGCGTTGAGTTCGCCTATCTGCTTTTTCAGCTTCTGGTTTTCCTCATAGTACTTATCCGCGTTGGAGAGCTTATCCACCGTACCCTCCATTTTCATGCTTATGCCGTTTGAGGCAGCACGGAAGGGCTTGGTGATAGTGTTTATGAAGGAAGCTCCCGAAACGGAATGGCCGCCCTTGGTGACAGCGTATATCATAATGCCAACAAGGAAGGCGAGAAATCCCAGAAGTATCTTGAAACGGGTGCTTTTTAAGAAATCACGCATGGCGCTCCTCCTTAATAGTACTTGACGTTTTCGGTGAGAGCGTCCTGATAATCGCTGATGTTCTCAAGTATCTTGCCTGTGCCTTCAGCGACGCAGTCCAGCGGATATTCTGCGATATAGACGGGCATACCCGTCTCGCGGTTGATGAGCTTGTCCAGACCTCTCAGGAGGGCTCCGCCGCCTGCGAGGGTGATTCCGTGGTCGATGATGTCTGCGGAAAGCTCGGGGGGAGTTTCCTCAAGGGTGGACTTGATAGCGTCGATTACTCTTGAAAGAGGCTCGACCAGAGCGTCACGTATCTCCGCAGAGGTAACGATGATATTCTCGGGGAGACCGTTGAGGAGGTTCCTGCCCTTGATCTCCTGAGACTCCTCCTTCTCACTTGGGAAAGCGGAGCCGATATCAAGCTTGATGTTTTCGGCAGTTCTTTCGCCTATGAGGAGGTTGTACTTTTTCTTGATATAGTTGATGATAGCTGCGTCGAACTCGTCGCCTGCACATCTTACAGACCGTGAAGCCACGATTCCGCCCATGGATATAACAGCCACCTCGCTGGTGCCGCCGCCTATGTCCACTATCATGCTGCCTGCGGGCTCGTTGGTGGGGAGACCTGCGCCGATAGCCGCAGCCATAGGCTCCTCGATGATGAGGACGTTGTTTGCGCCTGCCTTCTTGCAGGATTCACGTACAGCACGTCTCTCAACGGCGGTAACGCCCGAGGGTATGCAGATAATGACGTTGGCTTTAGTGAAAAGGGTGCCCTTCAGGGCTTTCCTTATGAATTCCTGAAGCATAGTTGTCGCGATGTCGAAGTCAGCGATAACGCCGTCCTTGAGAGGTCTTACGGCAACGATAGAACCGGGGGTCCTGCCGATGACGTCCTTAGCCTCCTTGCCGACATAGCGGCATTTATCTGTTCTGGTGTTTACGGCAACTACCGAAGGCTCTCTTATTATTATACCTTTTCCCCTCATATATACAAGGGTATTAGCAGTTCCCAGATCTATGCCGATATCTTTTGTAAACATTTTGAAGCTCCTTAATTTATGCTGTTATCGTATTTACTCACATTATATTATATCACCAATGGGAAATATGTACAAGTTTATTCCGCGGGAATTTTCTTATGTCGGAAAAATTAGTGTAATACGGAAACTAAAGGGCAGAGAGGTGATAAAAAACTGTCAAAAAATACAATAATGGATCATTTGCCGTCAGCGCATACCTTACCTACGGTCTTTATGTAGATATATATCGAGACAGCGATACAGATGACCTGTGCCACGCTGATACTGAGGCCAAAGCCGAAGGTCAGTGAGATTATGTCAGTTGAGAAGGTGCTTGGTGAGAGTGAGATACCTCTTGACCAGCCCAGCCATGCAAATGAACCTGATGCAGAATTTGCGATCACGACTCCAAGGACGCAGGCGCAAACCAGAAGAAGCAGAAAATAGAGTGTTTTTTTCATGATCGATCTCCTATCTTTTGTTATAAAGCTTTTATCATATACCCGATGAGCCGAAGCCTCCGCTGCCTCTGTCTGTCTCGGAGAGGTCGTCGCTGACTTCGATATCAGGCATTAATATACGTGTTGGTATCAGCTGGGCGATACGCATACCGTGTTCAACGGTAAAGTACTCCTTGCCGTGGTTGATAAGGGGGACGAACCAGGCTCCGCGGTAGTCGCTGTCCACAACGCCCACGCAGTTTGCAAGGGAAACGCCGTATTTTGAGGAGAGTCCCGAGCGCGGATAGATGAGGAGGGCAATATCGTCGGAATCGGGCTGAGCGGTTATACCTATGGGGATCATCTTTATCTCCCCGGGAGCAAGGGTGACAGGTCCGTCAAGGCAGGCGCAGAGGTCAAGACCTGCGCTTCCTGCCGTAGCCCTTGAGGGGATAACAGCCCTGGGGTCCAGCTTTTTGAATATCAGTTTCATTATTGGATACCTCTGTAATATAGTCCTCGGGTGATGTTTCCCTGCGGCTTGCGTCCCGAAAGGGAGGCTTTGGTGCCGTCGGCGTCCTCGTCGGATAGGTATATCACGCCGAAGGAGATATTATGTATTTCGTCGAGCCTGTCAAGCATACAAAGTCTGTCTGAGTTGAGTATCTCTGCGTAGTCCCTTGTACAGACCACGGGAAGCTCCCTGCCTGTGCGGTCAATGAGCTTTTTTGTGCATTTTCCGCAGCCCACCTCATTCTTTATGGGGCAGTTCCTTGTGAGCATAAGTGGGAGACGTCCGTACACAGCCGCTCCCAGAGGGAGAGATGTGGAAACTCTGTCAAGCTGACCGAGAGTAGCCTCCACGGAGAATATACAGTCCTCAAGTCCAAGTCCGTGCAGGTATTCTGCGCTGAATGAGTTGAAAACATTGAGGGCGAAGCTTCCGTGGAGCTTCATACCCAGCTTCTTGCCGATGGCGACAGAGTCGGGAGTATGGCAGTAAAGCCTGCCGACGCCCTCGGAGATACGCTCCATAAGTCGGCTTGTGAGCCTGTCCTCGTCAGTGATGAAGCGGGGAGGAGATACTATTATCTTATCCCTGTCCACGGCGCCGAGAATATCATCTGTGAGCAGCTCCTCGGGAATTATAAGGAATTCCGACATATCGGCCGCTGCTGTTATCTGTTCAGCAGTTCTGCAAAAGCACCTCAAGGGGAGCCTTTCCGCAGTCTGTACCGCAGGAGCAGGAACAGCAGGAGAGTAGTCCGTTACCGTGTGTTTCGGGGTGTTTTTTTCAATGATGAGCTCTGTCAGTTTTTCCGTCACCTGTCGGCGGAGCTCATTGAGCCTGCCTGCGGGAACTATAAGTCCTTCATCTATATCAGCAGTGAGCCTTCCAAAGCTGAACACCGTGTCTCCCAGCTTTGAGAGCTGCTTTGTCAGCATAGCCTCATCGGTAGGACGGTTCAGCGCCTTTTCGGGGACATCGCCCTGAGCAGAAGCAGTAATATCGCCGCAAACAGCCTCTATGACCACAGGCTGTCCCTCTTTTATGACCGCGCGGAAATCTGCAGTATGAGCCTTTCGCTCAAAGCGGTAAAGCTCATGTATCTTCGGTATCAGCTCATGGGCAGAGATAACGTCCTCCTTTTCGCGGACGCCGAACATATCCTGCCTTTGGGCTGTGTAGTAGCCGTCGGTGAAGCCTCCGCGGGAGAAAACCCCCCTGAGCATAGCCATATCTGGGGTATCTCCTTCAAGAGCAGCCTTCAGCTCATTTACAGCGGAAGCAACATATTCGGGGCGCTTCATGCGTCCCTCTATCTTGAAGGAGTCAACGCCCATATCCGCAAGCTCACGAGCTTTCGGCAGCAGTGAAAGGTCCTTCAGCGAAAGGGAAGCCCTGTCCTTATTTCCCACAGCGGAAAAGGGGAGCCTGCAAGCCTGTCCGCAACAGCCGCGGTTGGCGGAGCGTGAGCCTATCATTGCCGACATATAGCACTGTCCCGACACAGACATACACAGAGCGCCGTGAACGAATATCTCCGTCTCGATACCTGTGCGGCAGATACGGGAAATAGTGTCCTTATCCAGCTCTCTTGCGGGAACTACTCTTGCATAGCCCAGATCGCGGAGCAGGCAGGCTCCTGCGGCAGTGTGCACCGACATCTGAGTTGAGCCGTGGAGCACAGCATCGGGGACACAGCGGCGGATAAGCTCCGCACAGCCCCAGTCCTGAACTATGAAGGCGTCAACACCGCACTGAGCGGCGGACTTTATGTACTGACAGAAATCTTCAGCCTCGTCATCGGAGATGACCGTATTCACAGCAAGATCCAGCTTTGCACCGTATCTGTGGCAGAGATCTGCTGCCTCAGCTATCTCCTCAAGGGAGAAGTTGGCGGCACTGCTTCGTGCGGAAAAGCGCTTTCCGCCTATGTAGACAGCCTGGGCGCCCGAGCGGAGAGCTGCACGGAGAGTTTCCATGCTTCCGGCGGGAGCCAGTATCTCGGTTTGCTTCATTAAATGCTGTCGCTGAGCTGCTTGAGCTTGACCATATTCTCAAGCTGAACGATCTTGGACTTGAGCACCTCGATCTCCTTCTGGGCAGCGTCGCGCTCGATGCGTGTCCTGCCTGCCTCGTCAACGTACTCCTTGGTCTGGTCGCGGATATTGTCAAGGCGCTGATTAGCCTTGTTGAGGTCGTCGAGGAGAGCCAGCGACACCATTATGGAAGCGGCATAGGGAGAAGAACCGTTAGCCGATGTGATCTCGTTGATCTTAGTCTCCAGCGCTCTTGCGAGGGCGAAAACGTAATTCGGAGCTTCGGCGGTCTTTATCTTGTACTCCTTACCGCAGATGATGACTTTTACTTCATTAAGCATTTGTATCGTCCTTTCCGTGGCGTAAATTTAACCACCTTACATTATACACTATTTTTTATGAAAAGGGAAGTGTTTTTTGAAAAATATTTATTTTTGTAGGAAACGCCGCTTCAGAAGTTGAGAGTTGAGAATTGAGAGTTTAGAGTTATGTATTACTGAGATAAATCATAATTTAGCGCGTATGCGCTAAGTTGATAGTTGAAAGTTGAAAGTTGAGAGTTAATGTGTTCGCTTCGCTCACAATATTAAAATATTGTCGCCGCAGGCGACTCCACAACTTTCAACTCTAAACTCTCAACTCTAAACTTAAATCAGAATTTTGCGAAGCAAAATTCTGATTTATCTCAGCAATGTTTATCAGCTTGCGGGACGTCGCTGACGTCGTCCCCCTGCAAGCTAACGGCTCAATAGTACCGCTTCAGACCTATTACCTTGCCGAGGACCTCCACCTCGTCCACGACGATAGGCTCCATGGTGGGATTTTCGGGCTGGAGACGGTAGTGTCCTCTCTCCTTGAAGAAGCGCTTTACGGTAGCCTCCTCGCGGTCGATGAAGGCAACGACAATATCGCCGTTTTCAGCGTAGTTCACACGCTGGACGATAACTATATCACCGTCGAGGATGCCTGCGTCTATCATGCTCTCGCCGCGTATTTTCAGTGCAAAGAGCTCCTGAGGGTCAACACCGGGAGCCTCAAATCCGATATAGCCGGTGATGTCCTCAACGGCGGTGATAGGCTGACCTGCGGTAACAGTACCCATAACGGGCACGGAAGTGGTGCCGCTGTTGGGCAGGCGCAGGGTGCGGTTTAAGTTTCCTGTCTTTTCGATAAGTCCCTCACGGACCAGAGTTTCTATGTAGCGGTGGGCAGTGGACGTGGACTTGAAGCCCATAGCGTCCATTATCTCCCTTACCGACGGCGACATTCCGTCGCTGAGTCGTGCTTTTATATAGTTGAAAACAGCGATTTCCTTATCCTTCAGCATAGCTTATACCTCCGAAAGCTTTTTCAGTATCATCTTAGCGATCTTGTAGGCGTCTCCGCAGCCGAGAGTTATGACCAGGTCTCCCTCCTGAGCGTGTTCGCATACATAGTCGCATATCTGCTCAAAGTTTGCGTATTTTCTCTCGTCAGTCCACTCGGCTGTCTCGTCCTGGGGGAACCAGATACAGCCCGGTATCTTTTCCGCAAGGTGGCGTGTGAAGATACCGTAGGTGTTCTTCTCGCGGCTTCCCATTATATCGGTGAGGACTGCATGGTCGGGTATCTGGAGCACTCTTGCGAAATCGTCCAGCAGCAGCTTTGTACGTGAGAAGGTAAAGGGCTGGAAAACTGCCCATACATGGTTGAAGTTCATCTCCATAGCAGCGTTGAGGGTAGCCTCAAGCTCTGTGGGGTGGTGAGCGTAGTCGTCCACAACGGTAATGCCCTTTTCAAAGCCCAGCTTCTCGAAGCGGCGCTTGGCTCCGCGGAACTCCTCCAGCCCCTTCTGTATGAACTCAATGTCAACGCCCACATAGCGAGCGGCGGCAACTGCTGCCAGGGAGTTGAGCACGTTGTGGATACCTGCCACATGGAGAGTTACTGTGCCAAGCTTCTCACCCTTGTACATGGCGTCATAGGTGGTGAGGAGGCCGTTCTCGTGCTTTACGTTTTCGGGGTAGTAGTCGCAGGAGCTGTCCCTGCCGAAGGTGATTATCTCCTTGCCGCTTATGCCCTCCAGAGACTTCATGGAGTTCTCGTCTGAACCGTTGATGATTATGCACTTTGTGGTGTTCTCGTTGAACTTGCGGAAGGACTTGATTATGTTTTCAAGGGTGCCGAAGTAGTCAAGGTGGTCGGCATCAATATTGAGTATAACGGATATATCGGGGAAGAACTTTAGGAAGTGGTCCTCAAATTCGCAGGACTCGCATACCATTATATCGCTTTTGCCTGCGATGCCGCTTCCGCCTATGCAGGGCAGCTTTCCGCCGATATATGCGGAGAGGTCAACTCCTGCGGTATAGAGTATCTGAGTGATCATTGAGGTCGTGGAGGTCTTGCCGTGAGTGCCCGAAACGCAGATAGCGTTGTCGTACCAGCTTGTGACGATACCCAGCAGGTCCGCACGTTCAAGTACGGGAACTCCGCTTGCCCTTGCAGCCATGAGCTCGGTGTTGTCAGCCATGATAGCGGCGGTGTGGACGATAAGGTCTGCGCCCTCGATGTTCTCGGCGCGCTGTCCCACGAAGACGGGAATGCCCATTTTCCTTACGGCGTCCAGTGTCTCGGTCTCGTTATTGTCCGAGCCTGTCAGGTAATAGCCCTGAGAGTGGAGGATCTGAGCGAGAGGGTACATACCCGAACCGCCGATGCCGATGAAATGAATGTGCTTTTTTCCTTTTAAGATGTTGATATCCAAAATGATCACCTTTCTTTGAATGAATAGAATAGCCCCGATGTGAGAGAGGCAGTTATAAGCAGTCCGCTGCCGTGCGGACAGGACTTTCAGTGGAAAATTCTGCGCTGAGAACGCGCAAAAATATTAAATAATTAAGATTTAATGTCAATTAATATGACACATGAGAGTAATTATTTGGCTCTATCACGTTGTTTTCACCGTTCTTTCACCGCTTTAAAACGAAATAATTATAATTTTTCCTTAAAACATCGTAAAAATAGCTTGCATTTTTACAAAATATGCTGTATAATAGTTTACAGGTTTACTTTCTGCTGAAAACGGTTGAGAAAAAGAAATAATATTTCAGCGTATAACCAAGGAGTCACACCACATATAAGGAGGAAAATTTATGGAAATTACAGATGTGAAGATCAGAAAGATCATGTCTGACGGACGTCTCAGAGCGGTAGTATCGGTAACTATCGACGATATGTTTGCCGTACATGATATCAAGGTCGTACAGGGCGATGAAAGACTGTTCGTTGCAATGCCCAGCCGCAAGAACGAAAACGGAGTTTTCCGTGACATCGTTCATCCTATCTCACCTTCAGCAAGAAAGCTCTTTGAGGAGAATATCCTTGATGCTTATGAGAGACAGCTTGCGATCATGGAGACCGAGGCTTCCGAGGAAGCAAACGAAGAAGCTGACGAGCTTTGATAAGTGATCTTACATAAAGACCTGCCTGTGAGGTGGGTCTTTTTGTTATATGCCCAGTATTCTTGCAGCCTTCAGAATGGCTATCTGAGTCTTGCCGTCGCGGATAGTACCGTCCATGACCTGAGCCACGGCTTCAGAGAGGGGGATGCGCTCAACGTCGAGAAATTCGTCGGGATCAAGGCTTTGTGAGCTGAAGGTAAGTCCCTTCGCCAGGTACATATGTGTGATCTCGGTATCATAGGCGGGGGTGGGGAGCATTTCTCCGAGATAGATGTACTCCGAGCAGGTACAGCCCACTTCCTCAAGGAGCTCGCGGCGTCCGCAATCGGCGTGATCCTCGCCCTTTTCGAGCTTGCCTGCGGGGACCTCCCTGGTCACCGTCTGAAAGGGGTAACGGAACTGTTTTACGAGGTATATCTCATTGTTTTCAGTAACGGGCATGACGCAGACTCCGCCGTGGCGATGAAGCACATCACGGGCAGCGGTACTGCCGTTTTCAAGCTCGGCAGTGTCATGAGTTATTGTGAAGATGACTCCTTCATACGTGACCTCACTGGTGAGTGTTTTTTCCTGAAGATGCATTATTTTTCCTCCTTGCCGGATTTTGTATTGAACAGGCTGTCGCAGTATTCCTGCGCAGCCTTTATTTTTTCGCAGGACTCATAATCATAGAAGTGCTTGTGGTCGGGATAGTCTCCCTTGCTGCGCTTTCTGCGGAATATGACCACATATGCTGCCAGCACGGAAGCGCTTATGCAGCTTATGATAATGCCCTCCCTGAGGTAGGGAGTCCTGTATCTGAATACGATGGTGCTGCTGCCCTTTTCGGCTCTGACAGCCATAAAGCCCTCGTTGACCTTCTCGATATCAACAGGAGAGCCGTTTACCTCAGCGGTCCAGCCGCTGCTGTAGGGAACGCTGAAAAATACAAGCTTTGGAGAGTCAAGGTCTATCTCAGAGGTGAAGCCGTGGGAGTCATAGGTGAAGCTCTTAGCGGAGAGGCTCTGCTTTTTGCGGCAGAACTCCTTGTAAGTCTCGCGGGACAGCCCGACGGTTATCTCCGGGTCATACTCGGTGATAATGTCGCTGTATCTCTCAGCCTGTTCATCGGTGAGTATCAGGGACTTCATCATGAGCTTTTCGCGCTGGAGCTTGCTCTTGTCATCGGCAGTCGCCCTGGTGACATAGGTATTATATGCAAAGCCCATGGGCACATACAGAGTATTCTCGTATATTTCAAAATTGTCTGTCTCACCAACATATCTGAATCCGGGGAGCTCATCGGGGATAACGGCGATGTCGGTATTCTCGTCAGTGGGGTCTGCAGATGAAACGGGGGAGCTGTCCGGAGAAGCGTGGAGCAGCTCCTCGTAGGTGAAGCCATTCTTCTTCTCCTTGTAGTAGTACTTTACAGAGAGAAGCCCGCGGAGAGCATAGTGGCTGAGCTTTGCTCTTGAAGCCACGTCTCTGGGGACACCCACATAGCTGTAGAAATCCATGATAGAGGTATTGACCACGCTCTGGAAAGCTCTCATGGAGGGAAGTCCCCATAGCATGGGATAGTTGTCGCAGTCTGCGGAAATATCTATCCTGAAGAATTTATCATCGGCGACCTCTTCCCAGACCTCGTCCTCGCCCTCGATAGCCGAGTCGATGTACTCACGGGCGTATCCCACGCTGTTCGCTCCGTAGAGGGTGGTGGTGAACACGCAGATTATGGAGGCTACGGCAGTTACGAACACCACGAATATACTGCTGAGCCTGCCCCTTTTCTTCCTGCGGAAGATGAGGAAGGCGCACACGAGGAAAAGCACCGTAACGCCCACGGTCACCCAGAAGTAGATGACGTCCTCGGGCATGGCAAAGAGCTTTGCTTTTTTGCCCTCCTCCGGTTTAGCGGGAAAGCAGCCGATAACTGCAAATACAGCCGTCATGACTGCGCAGACCTTCAGACCCGTGAAGCCGCTGTTATTTTCGTCGTCAAGGGTGTGGGCGGTCATCATAGCCATAATGAGTATGGGCATATAGAACCAGCGGGCGTAGTAGTAGGAATTAGCCGCCTGGAAAAGACTGTTGAGAATTGGCACCAGGGCAAAGACTCCGCAGCAGAAAAGCAGCTTTGAAGCCCAGTGCTTCCTGCGCAGGTGCATGAAGGAGATGACTCCCGCCATGGAGAACAGAGGGAGATATGCTCCGATAGACGCCCATTTTTCATATTCCGAGGTAAACAGATTGGGATAGGCAGGCGGGTCGGCGGGCATGAACAGTGTCTGCACCAGACGGGGGAGCAGGGTCTTGTCGGTGTAAGCCGTCATATCTGCTCCGTAGAGCCTTTCACTTATCCTGTAGTTGCCCATTAGCGCCATGGCTGATGGCAGAAGAATGAATGCCGCCATAAGTGAGCCGGTAACAGCTTCAAAGGCAAGTCCGAAGAACTTCCTCCATGAAGTGTGGAAGTCCCTGCACCTCATGCGGAAGAGGTAGTATAGTATCAGGAACACAGCCTGACCTGCGAAAAAGTAGTAGTTAACACAGGCGCAGAGTGCCACGGTCAGCGCGAAAACGCCTCTGCGGCGGCAGTTTATGTTTTCCTCCATAGCGATGAGCATAAGAGGGAACAGGGCTGTGACGTCCTGGAAATGGTTGAAGAAAATGTTGAACACCTGAAAGCCCGAGAAGCTGTATAAGAGAGCTCCTGTTACAGCGGCGTTCTTGCCGCGGACAAACCGTCTGATGTAGGCATAGGCGGTCAGGGAGGCTATACCGTGCTTCAGCGCCAGAACAAAGGGCATGGCATAGATCACAAGACCTCTCGGCAGAAGAACGGTGAGCCAGAAAAAGGGGCTTCCGCTCAGGTAGAAGGAGTAGGAGGTAAGGAAGTCCGTACCCAGGTCGGTGAACCAGTTCCAGCCGAGGCTGCCGCTTCTCACAGCGTCATTGGCGAGGCTGTAAAATGGTATCTGCTGAGCGTTGTAATCGCCATAGTAGATGAAGTAACCGTGTTCGGTGAACATCATGGGCAGGAGAGTGAAAAGCATAGTGCCGAAGCCCAGCAGGAATGCCATCAGGTATTTTTCTTTTGTACAGCCTCTGGCGGTGAAACTTCTTTTCAATGCCTTTTCCTCCGTAAAAAATAGATATACATACTAATTATATCATAAGAGATAAAAAAATGCAACAAAAAACAGAATATATTTTCGATTTTTAGTCTGTAAAGCATTTTTACCGCGCCCCTTGCTATTTCTTTAATTGTATGTTATAATATAGGGTATGCAACTATACTGAACAAAGGGGAACATAGAATGGAAGTTTACCTGGACAATGCGGCGACTACAAAGCCCTGCGAGGAAGCAGTGGCGGCGGCGGTGACCGCAATGACACAGAAATACGGCAATCCATCGTCGCTCCACCGCGCAGGTCTCGAAGCACAGCTCCTTATGGACGCAGCAAGAAAGACCATTGCCGACTCCATAGGCGCGGACAGCGGCTGTATATATTTCACGTCGGGAGCTACAGAGAGCAACAACCTTGCCCTCCGCGGAGCTTCCGCAGCCTACGGCAGAAAGCGGAAGAAAATAGTCATTTCCGCGGTTGAACACGCTTCCGTTGAGGAGACTGCAGCTGACCTTGAGACTAAAGGCTTCGAGGTGATAAGGGTGTCACCCCGTGAGGATGGACGTTTCTATGCGGCGGACTTCATAAACGCCTGCGATGAGAACACCTGCCTTGTAAGCATGATGTACGTCAACAACGAGACGGGGTATATACTTCCTGTCAAGGAGGTCTTCTCGGCTATAAACCGCAGAATGCCCGATATTATCACCCATACGGACTGTGTGCAGGCATATATGAAGCTGCCTGTGAAGGTAAGCGCACTCAACGCGGACCTTGTTTCACTCAGCGCCCACAAGATACACGGCGTAAAGGGCGTTGGAGCTCTCTATATCAGGAAGGGAGTCCGTGTGCTGCCCATAGTTACGGGCGGTAAGCAGGAAAAGGGCATTCGCTCGGGAACTGAGAGTGTTCCTCTCATAGCTGCCTTCGGAGCTGCTGTGGAGAAGATGCTTCCCACTGTGGCTCAGCGCTATGAAAAGGCGCTCCGCCTGAAGGCTTATCTGCTGGAGAAGCTCGGCGGCATTGAAGGCGTTGAGGTGAACTCTCCCGGGGACGGTTCGCCCTATGTCATAAATATCTCTGCAGGGGGCAAGAGGTCGGAGATAATGCTTCACTTCCTTGAAAGCAGGGAAATATATGTATCCAGCGGATCAGCCTGTTCAAAGGGACAGCAGAGCGGCGTGCTGGGACAGTTTGGTATAAGGGACAAGCGCGCAGACAGCGCACTTCGTGTAAGTATCACTGCGGAGACCACAGAGGCTGAGCTTGATGCCTTCTGCGAGGGGCTGCACATCGGTATGGAAAAGGTAAGGGGTTAATATGGAAGAAGTACAGAAAAAGAAGAAAAGTCCGCTGAAAACGCTCATTATAGTATTTATCGTGCTTGCGGTGCTCGGTGTGGGCGGCTTCTGGTTTCTTTGTGAAGAAATGAAGATGACCACGGGCTCAAAGGTGAACACAAGAAATGCTGCGGCACAGTCTTATCTCAAGGCTGTAAGCGCTCAGGTGGAGGACGTATACAAGGAAAAGGGCGAGAAGGTCCCTGCCGACAAGGAATACATCATCAGGGGCAAGGGACAGATGAATGATCCCTGCGAGCTTCTTGAGGAGAGCGTTACCAATCGATATACCTCTGATACCAGATATTACTGGGTGGTGAAGTTCAGGGACGGAACTGCCTGTGAAGCCTGGTCAGCACTTCGTCCTATAGAGGACAGCGAGCTCAGATACTACAGCCGCAAGGAGTTGATAGATAAGTCCAACGAGCATCCCATGAAGCAGGATAAGCTGGTCATCGGCTACTACAGCACAGCTGAGGGAAATACTTATACAGACTGACGTTTATATTTATAATAGTATATTAGGAGAATAGATATGAAGGAATTAGTACTTGTAAAATACGGCGAGATGGCTCTGAAGGGACTTAACAAAAAGACCTTCGAGGATATGCTCATCAAGAATATAAAGCGCAGACTGAAGCCTCTGGGACATTTCCAGATGACCAGTGCTCAGTCTACAACATACATAAATCCCCTCGACGAGGACATCGACCTTGACGAGGTAGTGGACAGAGTGGGCAAGATATTCGGTATCGCCACACTGTGCCGCGCCTGCGTATGTGAGAAGGACTTCGAGGACATATGTGCAAAGAGCTATGAGTATCTTGGTACGGTGCTCAGCTGCGCAAAGACATTCAAGGTCAACGCAAAGCGCTCAGATAAGGCTTTCCCCATGAAGTCTCCCGAGATATGCGCGGAGCTGGGCGGAAAGCTCCTGGACAGGTTCCCGAATCTGTCTGTGGACGTTAAGAACCCTGAGGTCACTGTTACTGTTGAGATACGCGACGAGAACGCCTTTGTTCACGCCGAGAACATCAAGGGAGCAGGCGGACTTCCCGTGGGAAGCAGCGGCAAGGCTCTTCTCCTTCTCTCGGGCGGTATCGACAGCCCTGTTGCAGGCTACATGATGGCAAAGCGCGGTGTCCACATCGCTGCTATCCACTATGTGAGCCCTCCTTACACCTCCGACCGCGCACAGCTCAAGGTGGAGCAGCTCTGTCAGAAGCTTACTGACTACTGCGGCGGGATTGCCTTCTACTGTGTGCCCTTTACAGAGCTCCAGGAGGCTATCAAGGACCACTGTCCCGAGGAGTTCTTCACTATCATAATGAGAAGGCTCATGATGGAGATAGCACAGCGCATCGCTGCAAAGGACAACTGCCTCGCCCTTATAACAGGCGAGAGCGTGGGACAGGTGGCAAGCCAGACCATGGCTGCCATCGCCTGCACAGACGCGGTTTGCAGGATACCTGTTTTCCGTCCCTGCGTTGGTATGGACAAGACCGAGATAATCGACATTGCGCGTAAGATAGATACATTCGATACATCTGTCCTTCCCTATGAGGACTGCTGTACCGTTTTCACTCCCCGTCACCCGAAGGTGCGTCCTGTGCTCAGCGATGTTGAAAAGGCACAGAACAGCTTCGATTTTGAGCCTCTGATACAGAAGGCAGTTGAAGGTACAGAGATGAAGACCTTCAATTATGGCGAATAATTCTTAATTTTCTCACAAAATTATCACACTGATTTTGTATAATGTTTACTAAAGCAAGGGCGGCGATTTAGTGGTAAGCAGTAAATTTTCTGAATGTAATGCCGAAAAACTTGACAAATCGGTCAGTAATGTTGTAAAATTATTAGAACGGAAAAGTCTGACCATTGCTACGGCGGAAAGCTGTACCGGCGGACTTCTTTCAGAGCTTATAACATCAGTATCGGGCGCGTCTGCGGTCTTTGAGCTGGGGATATGCACTTATTCCGAGCGCATAAAGACCAAGTTCCTCGGTGTGCCTGCCGAAACTATCAGTAAGTACGGCGTGGTCAGTGAGGAGACGGCTCTGGGCATGGTCAGGGGACTGAAGGAATGCTCAGGAGCAGACGTCTGCGTTTCGGTAACGGGTATCGCAGGTCCATCGGGCGGAACTGCCGAGACTCCCGTCGGAACGGTCTATATCGGTTTCGATATCTGCGGCAGGCAGTTCGTGTGTCTGCCCGAGCTTTGGAAGCTCAGCGACATGAGCAGGGATAACATCAGAAGATGCGCCGCTGCTTTTGCGTTCGATACGATAGAAAAAATACTGATGGAGGCGAGGACAGACTGATGAGCGAAAAAATGACCGACGGAATGACTGAGGCTCAGCGCAGAGCTGAGAAGATAAAAGCTATCAGAAGGTCTATCCGCGGTGAAGCGGAAGTCGCTCCGACGACATATGAAAACAAGGCAGAAGCTGAACACAGCAATGTCAGTGTAGGACGCTTAAAGCGTACCGATACAGGACACAGTTCAACGGCTGCTGATATACTTGACGAGCTGGATGAGGCAATCGCCTATGAAAAGGCGGAGGCCGCTCGCATCGCAGCCCGTGAGGCTGAGGCTGCTGCCGCTGCTGCAGAGCAGGCAGGCCCCGACATCTCGGATATAATCCCGGCGCTGGAGCCTAACGCACAAGATAAGCTCCATGAGATAGCTGAGGAGATAACCGAGGATTTTTCGGAGGTCCGCACTGACAGCTCCGGCGAGGTCATGGACTTCACGGAGAACGATGAAGCAGACAGTGAATACAGCCAGCCTGTTCAGGAGGATACCTATTATAATGAGCCGCAGGCTCAGGAGACAGCTGCCGATATTTTACGGGCTGACGCAGCTGAGGACACAGTGGTATTCACTCCCGTGGGACATACTCACCGGGAAGCACCGCCCCCTCCCGTTATGGAGAGAAGAGCGGCTCCCGAAATGAGTGCGCCTGCCGAGGATACGGCAGTGCAGAAGCCACACAAGAAAAAGAAGAAGAAAAAGAAGACCTTCGCACAGAAACTGAGAGGACTTCTCCCCGAAAAGGGAGACAGCGTTCTCGAATGTGTGAGAAAAATAGTATTTCTCGGTTCTGTCATAGCGATATTCGTCTGCGGTTATCTCGTCGGCGACTATTACTACGAGCTTTGGGCGAGTAAGAACAAGACCGAGAATATCATGGAAATATACGACATCTACGACGGCAGGGAGGCTACTACCGTTGCTGTTGAGGAGGAAGGCAAGACCAGGATAAGGTTCGAGGGTATGCTGGACGGAGTGCGCAAGCTCTGGGACCAGAATCACGATATCGTTGGAGTTATCAATATCCCCGATACACCTGTCAACAATCCTGTGATGCAGGCCGATGACAATGACAAATACATGAAAAGAAAGTTCGACCTCAGTGAGAACAGGGCGGGCGAGATATTCCTCGATTACAGAAACCACTTCGACGAGGTGGGCGAGGACGGTTATCTCAAGTGCCCCAACTCAGGCAATCTGGTCATCTACGGACATAATATGCTTGACGAGCAGATGTTCGGAAGTCTTAAATGGTACCAGAGACATGAGGATTACTACGGCAAACACCCTATAATCTATCTCAGTTCAAATTATCAGAAATACACTTATAAGATATTTGCCTACTTCATTCTGGACGCCACAGACGAAACTGATACAAAGTTCGACTGCTGGAACGAGCTTGAGTTCTCTGATGAGAATGAGTTCTATGGCTTTGTCAACGAGGCTAAGAGGAGATCCCTTCGACTTAACGACGTTGATGTGAAGTACGGCGATCCGCTCATAACTCTTTCTACCTGCAACACCACACTTCCCGATGAGGAAGCAGGTCGTCTCATCATCATGGCGAGACTGGTCAGGGACGGCGAAGATCCTATGGCGGGCACACAGAACAGCAAGCCTAATCCCAATATCAAGTGGCCCACAAGTTACTATCAGGCTCATCCCAATGAGCATTACGATCCCGACGCGGAATTCGTTCCCTACGGCTGATGGAGGAAGATGAATTATCAATGAGCAAAAAAGCAAAAACTATTGCAGCCTGCGCAGTGTGTGCTGCTGCCCTGGGACTTGGCGGATATGCCCTTTTCCTCAACAAGGAAACGGACACCGTTCCCACAGTCAGCAGCTTCACAGAGACTGCCGAGCTCACAACAGAGCAGGCGGGATCTCTTCCGCTGGGCTGGGCTGAAAAGATAGACTATGCACCGTCATCGGACGGAATGACAGAGAGGGCAAAATCCCTCCTCAGAGTCAATAAGGACATAGTCGGCTGGCTGAAGATCGACGGTCTCCAGCTGGATTACCCCGTAGTAAAGGACCCGGGCGAGATACCTGCCAACGATCCGTTCTACGGTCCCGAGGAATATATCCCCGATGCCTTCTACCTTGACCATGACCTTTACAGGGGACACGATCAGGAGGGCACTCTCTATCTGGACTACCGCGATGAGTTCGGAAGCGACGAGAGCCAGCACTCCGAAAACCAGGTCATCTACGGTCATGCCATGTGGAACGGCAACATGATGGGCTGTCTCAGGCGCTACCGCCAGGACTTCGACTTCTATGACGTAAGTCCCTTTATCCAGTACAGCTCAAACTATAAGACCTACGATTACGTTATTTTCGCCTTCCTTATTACCAGCGGAAGCTACAATGCTACCGACTTCCACTACTGGAATATGGAGGAGCTTGATTCAGAAGAGGACTTCAACTTCTATATCGACAACTGCAAAAGCAGATGGATGCTCGATACGGGAGTGGATGTGAAGTACGGCGACCAGCTGCTGACCCTCTCCACCTGCTATGCAGACGAGGACAACTCCCGTTTCTTAGTAGTTGCCAGAAGGCTCAGGGACGGCGAGGTCGCAGGAGACATGACAACTATCCAGCGCACTGAGGAGTGGAAAAAGGCTCAGGAAGAGAAAAAGAAAGAAGCAGAAGAGCACGATACCCCTCCCAAGAATGACTGATCTCATTAGTGAGCTGACCTTATGTTTTTAAAAGGAGATTGTTATGGAAATGCAGAAAATGCTCAGAACAGCTGCGGCTGCTGTGTCGGGAGCTTTAGTGCTCTCGGCTGCAACAGGCATGGACACTGCGGACAGTACAACGGCTGAGGAGACCTCCGTCGTTACAACTGCTGCGGAGGAAACCACTGCGGCCCAGGAGACAGAGGCTTCTGCTGCTGCCGAGGCTGAAACAGCTGAGGAAGAGCAGGAAATGCCTGAGGACTGGGTCAAGGCTGATATCAGCGAATACGACTCAAGTATGTCTCTCATAAGCTATGAGCTTGCAACGCCTGAAATGGCAAAGGTAGGCGAGCCTGTGGATCCTTTTGCAGGTCTTTCCGAGGAGGAGCGCAAGGCTCTTGAGGAAGAGATCGCCAAGAAGAAGAGCGCCCTCAGAAAGGGGACGCCGACACTTTCCAAGAACGCTGCAAAGAGCAGGAGCAAGGAGCCTACTGCCGTAGAGCTCAAGACCTCGGGCGCTTATGTGGGAGATATCCCCGAGTCTCAGCCCGATCCCAGCATTGCAGCCCAGCCCGGTGAATTCGCCTTTGTTACATACGGCTGGGGACACGGAGTCGGCATGAGCCAGAACGGCGCTAACTTCTACGCTGCCTACGCAGGCTGGACATATCAGGATATCCTGTTCCACTATTACCCCGGAACTTACCTGATGAATACCGGACTTACCGACGAGGAGGAGCTTACCATTGCTCATGAGCCTGCGGGCGATACCCTCAAGGTAGTTTCTGAGATAGTCAACCGCGAGGTGGGCGGCAGCTTCTCTTATGAAGCTATCAAGGCTCAGGCAGTTGCAGTATATACTTATATAAAGTATAACGGCGACGACTCAAAGGACCTGAGAGGCAAGCCCAATCCGCCGCAGGTAGTCATCGACGCCTGTGAGGAGGTTCTCGGTGAGGCTCTCTATTACGATGACAATTATGCGCTGACCGTATTCTCCGCTTCAAGCGGAGGCTGCTCGGCAAACTGCTATGAGGTCTTCTGTGCGGATTATCCCTACCTCAGAAGCGTGCCCAGCGACTACGATGCAGCCTTTGATCCCCACTGGGGAACAGTTACATATATGAGTGCGGAGACCGTGAAGAAGAAGCTTGAGACAGCTTACAATATCACCCTTTCCGATGATCCGGGCAACTGGATCCAGCCTGTATATTCAGACGAGACAGGCTATGTTACAGAAGTCCTCATAGACGGACAGACCTATGCAAAGGGCTACCCCTTCTCTATGATGATGGGACTCAAGTCCTCAAAATTCAATCTTACATATACATATGATTGATAAGCGGCGAAAAGCTGCAAACTGATACAGAACAAAAGAAATAAGTCTTTGGATACGGGAGAACGCCACGGCACTCTATATCCGGAGACTTATTTCTCCTTTTTGGTGATGAAAGGTGAAGCCGAGTGGTGAAAAAAACCTGGATTTTTTCCAAAAAGGTGAAAAAAGGTGAAAAACAAGAAAATAATTTAACAAAAATAAAAACGTTTGTTTCGTTTTCGAACGACCTTTGATTAATCATTGAACAAAATCAACAAAAAATAGGCGATTTCTGTGTTAATGATTGTGAAATACTCCGTCTTGATATTCTACCCGAATGATGATAAAATAGTTTTAGGGTGAAAAAAGGTGATGGGAAGTGAAATTTTCCAAAAAATGGTAAATCATTCCTGAGTTTCAAAGGAAAGCGAGGCGAAGTTCGATGGCAGATCTGTTATGCGGTACATATTACCCCAGTATAGATCAGAAAGGCCGTATGAGCTTCCCCACAAAGCTCCGAGAGGTACTTGGAGCAGAGTTTTACCTTTGTCAGGGTCATGATGACGCCTACATCGCCGTTTACTCGCTCGATGCATTTCAGGACTATTGTGAGACCCTTAACTCCATACCGGGCAAGCAGGGAAGCGACATAAGACGTAAGCTCCTTGCAGGTGCAGATAAGCAGATCCCTGATAAGCAGGGACGTATCTTCATCACCCAGCAGCTCAGAGATCACGCAGGTATCACCGACGAAGTCGTTGTTATCGGCGCAAACAGAAGATGTGAGATATGGAATAAGGCCAAATGGGAAGAATTCAATAACAACATCTCTCAGGAAGAGATCAACAACGCGCTTGCTGACCTCGTCCTCTGATACAGACGTTTTTGTCTTTGTTCCGACACCCGTCGGATTAAGGAGAGTTTTAGCTAATGGAATTCAGCCATATACCTGTTATGCTTGAGGAATGTCTCGAAGGGCTCAACATCCGCCCCGACGGTATCTATGTTGACGGTACCGCAGGAGGTGCAGGCCATTCCTCTGCAATAGCAGCCCGCCTTGGCGAAAAAGGCAGACTGATCGCTCTTGACAGAGACCCCGATGCTGTCGCAGTTGCGACGGAAAGGCTCTCGGTCTACAAGAACGCGAAGGTGTTCCACAGGAACTATTCGGAAATAAGAGCGGTCCTCGATGAACTTGATATAGAGTACGCTGACGGTATCCTCATGGATCTGGGCGTATCTTCATTCCAGCTCGACGAGGGAAGCAGAGGCTTCTCGTACCACTCCGACGCTCCGCTTGATATGCGTATGAGCAAGGAGGGAATGAGCGCTGCCGATGTAGTCAATACCTATACCGAGTCAGAGCTTGCAAGAATAATATTCGAGTACGGAGAAGAAAAATTCTCCCGCAGAATTGCGTCGAATATAGTAAAAGCAAGAGAAACAGCTCCTATAGAGACCACACTTCAGCTCGCTGACATCATAAGAGAAAGCGTTCCTCAGAAGGCGAGACGTGAAAAGAACCCATGCAAAAAGACCTTTCAGGCAATAAGAATAGCTGTCAACGGAGAATTCGAGCACCTTTCAAAAGGGCTTGAGGACGCGTTCTACAGTCTGAGGGCAGGCGGACGCCTTGCAGTTATTACATTCCATTCCCTTGAGGACAGAATTGTTAAACAGAAATTTGCGGAATGGTGCAGGGGCTGTATATGTCCACCGGATTTTCCCCAGTGTGTATGCGGACATAAGCCGCAGGGGAAGCTTATAAACAGAAAGCCGTTAGAGGCTAAAGAACAGGAACTCGAAAGAAACAACAGAAGCAGAAGCGCAAAGCTCAGAATAATAGAAAGGAGTGTGGAAAGCAATGGCTGAAAACACTGTACGCTATTATAACGACGAAAGCTACGACGACGCCGATTCGGACGAGACGACCGAGGTAAACGGCGCTCTGCGCAGCGACTCTGAGCAGAAGCCTGAGATCGAAATGAGCAAGAACGAAGCAAGAAGCGGTTCTATCCTCACTATATTATTCGTATCTCTGCTGGCTGCAGCGCTGCTTGGCTCGGTGATCTATTCACTTGATAAGCGGAATACCGTGTATAACAAGGTCGCCGTTCTGAATGAACGACTTGATAGTGCCGAAGCCGAAAACGTAAGACTCCAGTCTGAACTTGACAGTAAAATGAGCGCAAAGAATATAGAAGAATACGCTCAGTCTCTCGGAATGGTAAAACTCAATTCCTCACAGATCTTCTACGTCAAGACACAGACAGGCGATGTCGTAACAATTCCCGAACAGGAAAAGGGACTGATCGCGAAAATAAAATCCCTTTTCGATAAGTGCGTGGAATATTTCAGAGGGTAGTACCAATATAAATATAACACATGGACTGCCTGTTATTAAAATGAACACTATCGGCGACAAAAAATATATATGCCGAAGTTATATGTAGAACACGGAGATACAGCGGGTGATCGGAAATAAGGAATTGCAGTTCCCGGGCTTTGGGCGTTATAAGAGCCCGGGAGCGGCAGTCCCACGCTTGAATAGCGATAAATCCTTCGTCGTATCAGAACAAAAGGACATCCCAGAAAAAATAAGATGTTCAGAGGCGGGGCACATGAAAACCCTGCCTTATTTATTTATAGATGAATTTTTCACAGAAAGGAAGAATCCTGCGGTGATAAATACAAATCCCTCAAATGCAATGAGGTTCAGAAGCAAGATAGTCATGACAGCAGTATTCAGTCTGCTTTTTGCTGCTGTTGCAGGCAATTTTTTCAAAATATCAGTGCTGGACAATAAAACCTACCAGACTATGGCTAATGACCAGCATTTCGGTTCTATAAGCATCTCAGCCCACAGAGGCTCGATCTATGATTCAAACGGCTATGCCTTCGCCAAGAGCGCAACGGTCTATAAGATATTTATTGACCCACAGAGCTTTAAGGACGATATGGAGTCCCTTCAGAAGCTCATCGACAAGCGCAATCTGGAGAAGGCTAACGGCACATATACTCCCGTATACGATGAGGAGGGGAACGAGACCAATGTCCTGCCCGCTTCCTCTGAGGAGTTCAGGGAGAAGGCTGCCACATTTCTGGCTTCCAAGCTGAATGTGACTGCTGATAAGGTCAAGGAGGCTATGGATGCCGAAGGACGCTATGTGGAGTTCAAGACACAGGTGGAGAAGCCTGTTGCAGATGAGATAGCTGAGTTTTTCGGTGATATGGGCTTCATATCAGTCGGAAATACTGAGGACACCAAGCGCTATTACCCTCAGAATGAGCTTGCTGCTCAGGTGGTGGGCTTCACAAACGGCAATATCGCCTACGGCATTGAATCTTACTATGACAGCTACCTCTCGGGCGTAGACGGAAGAACCGTTTCTGCGGTAGACTCAAACGGAAAGGAGCTTCCTTACAGGTACTCCAAGACCTTTGAGCCCAAGGACGGCTCCGACGTTTATCTCACCATAGACAGAGAGCTTCAGTTCATACTGGAAAAGCACCTTGAGGAAATGTCTGTGGAACACGAGGTCAAGAACAGGTCCTGTGCAATACTCATGAACCCCCAGACAGGTGCGGTCCTGAGCATGGCTACATATCCCAGCTTTGACCTTAACGATCCTATGGAACTTGCCGATGACGGTATGCTTCTCAGGAAGATATTCACCGAGAAGAAGATAGATGAGCCTACAGAGAAGGATATTGAGGAATATACTCCCGAAGCTCGTGAGCGTCAGTGGAAGAACAAGTGCATAAGCGAGACCTATGAGCCGGGCTCTGTATTCAAGATAGTTACAGCAGCCTCTGCTATTGAGGAAAAGACCATAGATGTCAACAAGTTCAGTTACAACTGCGAGGGCTTTGTGACCCGTGATGACGGAACTGATGTCCCGCTGACGATCAAATGCCACGAAACAAACGGACATCATGTGCAGGATTTCAAGACAGCTCTCAAGAATTCATGTAACCCTGCGTTTATATCCATAGGAGAATCCCTCGGCATCGAAAAGTTCCACCAGTATTTTGATGCGTTCGGCTTTGAGGAAAAGTCGGGTATCGATCTTCCTTATGAGGTCAAGGGTAAGATCCCTCCTCTTAAAGATACACCCGAGGAAAGGGCAATGACCAATATCGACCTTACGCTTTCGTCCTTCGGACAGTGCGTTACCGTTACTCCTCTGGAGCTCATAACAGCCTGCAGCGCTGTTGTCAACGGCGGCTATCTGCTTGAGCCTTATGTGGTGGACAGAGTGGTGGACAGCGACGGAAACATCGAGCTGAAAAACGAGCGCACCGTAAGGCGTCAGGTAATATCCGAGGACACCTCCGCCATCATGCGCGAATCTCTGGAATATGTGGTTGAGAATAACCAGACAGGAAATGTCAAGATCAAGGGCTATGCTATCGGCGGTAAGTCGGGTACATCACAGCGAATCAGTGAAATGGAAAATACTCTGGACGAGAACAAGCAGGAAAATGCCGATATACAGGAGTACGGTGCTTCATATATCTGCTTTACACCAGCGGACCACCCCGACCTTATGCTTCTTGTTCTGGCGGATATGCCCCTGGCAGACAGTACAGGACAGTATTACGGAAGCAAGTGCGCAGTGCCCTGTGCAGCCAAAATACTGGAGGACGTTCTCGAATACATGGACAAGAGCCCTGAGTACAGCGACCTTGAGCTCAAGAACCTTGACATAAAGATACCTCTCGTAAGAGGTTCATCTATTGACGACGCCAAGAAGACACTTCTCGGACTGGGCATCATGGAGGATCACATCGTGACCGTCGGAAGCGGAATCGAGGTAGTGGAGCAGTCTCCAAAGACAGGAATGTCCATATCCAAAGACGGATATATTTACCTTTACACCGAAAAGGGCAACACCACCGATCCTGTAATGGTGCCTGATCTGACCGGATTTTCTCCTGAGGCGGTGAACCAGACCATCTATGCCTACGGACTGAACTATGTTTCAAAGAACATTGTCGGCGATCAGGAAGATGCCTATGTAGAGAGCCAGAGCATCGAAGGCGGACTTATGGTAGAAAAGGGTACAACTATCGAGGTAAAGTTCAAAGCACAGCAATTCAACGATTAAAGATATAAATAAAGAAAAAGACAGGAGGCAGACAAAAATGAAATTACGCGATCTTATCGAAAATAACGCCGTTACAGCCATAGGTGATACCGAAATAAGCTCCGTGACTGATGATACGCGCAAGGTGACTGAGGGAAGCCTCTTTGTCTGCGTAAAGGGCGGCAGCTTCGACGGACATACGGCTGCCAGGGAAATGATTGAAAAGGGCGCGGCGGCAGTGGTCTGCGAGCGTGATCTGGGGCTGGGTGACAGACAGATACTCACCGATAATTCCAGAAAGCTCTATGGACAGATCTGCTCAGCCTGGTTCGGACATCCCGAGCGCAGAATGAAAATGATCGGCGTTACGGGCACCAACGGCAAGACTACCATAACCAACGTCATCAAGCATATACTCACAAAAAACGGTCATAAGACAGGTCTTGTGGGAACGATACAGAATGAGATAGGGGACGAGGTGCTCCACACGGACAATACCACTCCCATGACCTATGATTTCATGCAGCTCCTGGCGAAAATGGCAGACGCGGGCTGCGAGTACGTGGTCATGGAGGTCTCCTCATTCGGACTCTGCCAGTACAGGATAGGAGCTTCACATTTTGATGTTGCGGTATTCACCAATCTTACCCAGGATCACCTTGACTACCACAAGGACATGGAGGACTACTATCAGGCAAAGAAAATGCTTTTCGACATCTGCGATACAGCTGTTATCAATGCGGACGATGATTACGGAAAGCGGCTTTACGGAGAGGTGAGCTGCAAAAAGCTCAGCTTCAGCGTAAAGGAAAATGCAGACTACTATGCCGACGGCATAAAGATAAAGTCCACAGGCTCAAGTTTCTGGTTCTGCAGCGGCGATAAATCCCACCTTATAAAGACAAGGATGCCCGGAGCCTTCAATGTTTCAAATATTACAGCAGCTATCGCTGCCTGCCTTGAGGAGGGGCTGTCTATCGACAGCATAATCCCCGCCATAGAGGAGTACAACGGCGTCAAGGGACGCTGCGAGGTCATTCCCACGGGAAGGGACTTCACCGTTATCTGTGACTATGCTCACACTCCCGACGCCATCGAGAATATCCTCAGGAGCGTTAAGGAGTACACCGAGAACGATCTCATCTGCCTGTTCGGCTGCGGAGGAAACCGCGATGCCGCAAAGCGCCCGAAAATGGCGAAGGCAGCTGCAAAATACGCCGACAAGCTCATAGTTACCTCGGATAATCCACGCAATGAGGACCCTGAGGCGATCATTGCAGACATACTCAAAGGCATCGAAAATTCGTCTGTAAACTACGATGTTGTGGTTGACAGACGGGAAGCTATATATCATGCCTTGAAAATTGCAGAAAAAGGTGATATAATAGTTCTTGCAGGCAAGGGACATGAGGACTATCAGATCCTTGCAGGCATGGAACATATCCACTTCGACGAGCGCGAAGTGGTAGCTGAGGGGCTCAGGCTCCTCGAGAATTAAAAACTGGAGTTGTTTTAATAAAATGTCTTTCTGGATAATCGATCTTATAACAGCACTTTTGTCATTCGTCATTGCAGGAGTTTCGGGTATCTTCCTGGTGCCCTTCCTGCACAGGATAAAATTCGGTCAGCCTATCAAGACCGAGGACGGACCCAAGTGGCACGCCAAAAAGCAGGGAACTCCCACCATGGGAGGCTTCATGTTCATCATATCCACTGTCATTACCTCTATCGCAGGCTACTGGATATACAGGTGGAAAACAGGTATCGACACCACCGATAAGGACAGCTTCAAGCCCTTCTATCTGCTGCTCAGCGTACTTGTGTTCTCGGCAGCATTCGGACTTATTGGCTTCATCGACGATTACACCAAGGTCGCCAGAAAGAAAAATGATGGACTGACGCCCTGGCAGAAGATAGCCCTCCAGCTGGTATGCGGTGCAGGCTTCCTCTTCGCGGTAAGATGCTTCGGCGACAGCTCAACAAAGATAGACCTCGGATTCTGGAGGTCGCCTTCACTGGGGATATTCTACTATATACTCATGATGGCAGTCATAATCTACCTTACCAATGCGGTAAACCTTACAGACGGCGTTGATGGTCTCTGCGGCTCGGTCACATTCGTGGCGATGCTCATATTCACAGTCTGCTGCTCGATCCTGAAGCAGAACGAGATGACCTGCTTCACCATGGCTCTTGCAGGCGGCTGTCTTGGCTTCCTGCTGTGGAACCTCAATCCCGCAAAGTGCTTCATGGGCGACACAGGCTCTATGTTCCTGGGCGCAGCTGTTACAGGCGTGGGACTTATCCTCCACAAGCACCTGCTGATCCTCCTGGTAGCTCTGGTCTACATCATCGAGGCGCTGTCTGTTATGATACAAGTGCTCTACTTCAAGTACACCAAGAAAAAGTACGGAGAGGGACGCCGTATATTCAAGATGACGCCTATCCACCACCACTTTGAGATGAGCGGCTTCAGCGAGTACAAGATAGTGATAACTTTTTCGCTCTGCGGCATTATCTTCGGAGTTCTGGGCATAATCACACTGATGGTATTCTGAGAATTACGTCTGACTTTAAGGAGGAAAAATGGCGGCAAGCAAAACTGAAAAGAAAAAGCGCCCTGCGATCCCGAATCCTTTTTCGGGAGGCAGGCGCGGTGATATAAGTCTGTCTTTCTTTGCATATGTAATGATACTGCTTGTAGTGGGCATAGTAATGATGTCCTCCGCAAGCTATGCGTGGGCATACAGCGAGCACGGGGGAGACGGACTTTACTACGCTAAAAATCAGGCAAAGAATGCCATCATCGGCTTCGTTGCTATGATTTTTTTCATGAAGATGGACTATCACAACTTCAAGAACCTGAAGCTCCCCGTGCTGAAAAAGCTTAATATCGCAGGACTCATGTATATCGTGGGCGCAATACTTCTTATAGCCGTTCTCCTTATCGGTAACGACGAGGGCGGTTCCATGGGAGCAAAAAGATGGATCGACATCGGTCCTCTGAACCTGCAGCCCTCTGAGGTGGCGAAGCTGGCACTGATAATCTTCTTCGCCTACAGCATGGAGCGTGACGGTCAGAAGATGAACACCTTCACCACCGGTGTTGTAAAATATGCCATAATACTTGGCGTTTATGTTCTGCTCATCGCCCTTGAAAAGCATATCTCCGGTATCATACTCATCGGTACTATCGCTGTAGCCATGATACTCTGCGGCGGTGTAAACAAGAAGCACTTCATTGCCCTTGGCGCAGGAGCTCTCGGATTTGCCATAGCCTATATCTCATGGCAGGCGCAGGTGCCCGGAAGCTACGTTGCGGTCCGTATCAAGTCATGGCAGAACCCCTTTGCCGATAAGCTGGGCGACACCTGGCAGACTGCAAACTCACTTATTGCCATAGGCTCAGGCGGACTTTTCGGACTGGGTCTGGGCAATTCCCGTCAGAAGTATCTCTACCTCCCCGAGACCAAGAACGACTTCGTTTTCCCCATTGTCTGTGAGGAGCTGGGCTTTGTGGGAGCACTGGCTATTATAATAGTATTCTTCCTTCTCATCGTTGAAGGTTACTCCATAGCAGTCCGCTGCAAGGACCGCTTCGGTATGCTCATCGCAGTTGGTATCACTACACAGATAGGCATACAGACCGTCCTCAACCTTGCCGTTGTAAGCAACCTGATACCTAACACAGGTATCAGTCTTCCCTTCTTCAGCTACGGCGGTACTGCGCTTATCATGCAGCTGGCGGAAATGGGCATCATGCTGAACATATCCCAGCACAGGTACTACCCCGACGAGAAACCAAAGGAGAAAAAGAAGAAACAACAGCAGAAGGAAGAAAAGATCGCTGAACCAAAAGGAGCATGAGCATGAGAGTACTGATAGCCTGCGGAGGCACAGGCGGACATATAAATCCGGGTCTGGCCATCGCTGATATCATAAAGAAAAAATATCCCGACGCGGAGTTCCTCTTTGCAGGAACACCCAAGGGAATGGAGTCAAAGCTTGTACCCAAGGCAGGATATAAGCTTGAGACCATAAAGGTTGCAGGCTTCCAGAGAAAGATATCCCTTGAGAATATCGGAAGGAACGCCAAGGCTCTCGCCTATCTTGCCACTTCGGGCAGGAGAGCAAAGCAGATCATCGAGGGCTTCAGGCCCGACATCGCCATAGGTACAGGCGGTTACGCCGCAGGTCCCGTTATTCGCAAGGCGGCAAGAATGGGCATACCTACGGCAATCCATGAGCAGAATGCCTATCCCGGCGTGACGAACAAGCTCCTCTCAAAGGAAGTGGACTACGTTATGCTCACTGTTGAGGAAGCGCTCAAGTTCATGGACAAGAGCAAATTCGAGTACAGCGTTACGGGACTTCCCGTGCGAAGCAATATCAACACTATGAGCCGCGAGGAAGCACGTAAGAAGCTGGGATTTGATGACAGCTTCACCATTCTTTCCTTCGGCGGAAGCCTCGGTGCAGGCTGTATCAACGAGACTATGACCGAGGTATTGAAGTGGCACACAGGGAAGAAGCTTCCCGTCAACCACATACATGGCTACGGCGGAATGGGCAAGGATACATTCCCACAGGCAATGAAGGAAGCAGGCATACCGCTTAAATCCGACAGGCTCCGTATCACCGAGTACATAAATGATATGGACGTATGTCTGGCTGCGGCTGACCTGGTCATCTGCCGATCGGGAGCCTCCACACTTGCGGAGCTTGAAGCCGCAGGAAAGGCTTCCATACTCATTCCATCTCCCATAGTTGCAGGCAACCACCAGTACCATAACGCAATGGTGCTTGGCAAGGCAGGCGCAGCGGTAGTCATCGAGCAGAAGGACGTTACCAATGAACGCATGATAGCTGAGATAGAAAAGCTGTACAATGACAGCGAAAAGGTGAAGGCTATGTCCGAAAGCGCGGCAAAGCTTCACCTTACCGATACTAATGACAGAATACTGGAAGTAGTTGCCAAGCTTGTAAAGAAGGCACAGAATGGAAACAGGTAAGAAAGTGGAAGTGGCAGGTACTACCCTCAATGTCTACACCGAGGGCAGCGGCAGTCCCACTATCGTGTTTCTTTCAGGGGGCGGAGTTACCTGCCCCGTGCTTGAATACAAGCCAATATACCGCAGGATGTCAAAGAATTACAGGATAGCAGTGGTGGAAAAGGCAGGCTACGGCTTCAGCGGAGAAATGAAGACTCCGCGTACAGTAGAAAATCTTGTCAGCGAGGACAGAGAAGCCCTCCGCAGGGCAGGCATCGAGCCGCCCTATGTGCTTGCTGCTCATTCCTATTCGGGACTGGAGACAGTATACTGGGCAAACAGTTATCCTGATGAGGTCAAGGCTGTGCTCAGTCTGGACATGGGAGTTCCCGATTATGCAGTATTGCAGGCTGAGGAGGTCCCCGACGACAAGAGGGACAAGCTCCTTGCAAAGCAGCACAGGCTGCTGAAGACCATAGCAAAGGGCGGACTTCTTGCTAAGCTTTTCAGAAACAAGACCGAGAATGTCTCGGGTCTTCTCACAGGCAATGAGCTTACCGACGAGGAGAAGAAGATATACCGTCAGCTCTTCTACAAGAACATCGCCAACAGCGAGTTTATAGAGGAGTCGCGGCTCATGACCGCCAACGCGGAAGCCGCAGTGAAGACGGGGTATCTTAAATGTCCCTGCTGCTTCTACATAAGCGACATGAAGGGCATGAGCAAGCAGAAAACATGGCGTCAGGCAGGCATTGAATATGCCGAAAAATGCAGCGCTGAGATACATTTATCTGATAAGGGACACATGATGTATACCCGTATTCCCGACGAGATGTCGGAGACCTTTCTGAAATTCCTTGCTGCGCATGGAATAGGCGCAGAGTAACAACACATCAGTCTACGGCATACAATACATAAAAATGCTGTGGGGTGATAAAATGCAGAAATTCATAATAAATGGCGGCAGGCGGCTGAGAGGCGAGCTTGCCCTCCAGGGCAGCAAAAACAGCTCACTGCCGATAATGGCGGCGGCTCTGCTTTGCCGCGGCGAGTGTACGCTGCACAGCTGTCCCAGGCTCACCGATGTCTATGCGGCTTCGAGGATACTCAACTGCGTGGGCTGTCGGTGCAGCTTTTCCGATAACACGGCGGTGATAAACGCCGAAACAGTTGACAGGACTCAGGTCTCGGAGGAGCTTATGCGCGAAATGCGTTCCTCCATCATCTTCATGGGAGCCATGCTCGGCAGAGCAGGGGAGTGCGTGGTAAGCGTCCCCGGAGGCTGCGAGCTGGGACCGAGACCAATAGATATGCACCTTGCCGCACTGAGAAAAATGGCTGTCGATATCCGCGAGAGCGGCGGCAGTATCATTTGCAGGGCGGTCTGCGGCATAGCAAAGGGTGCAAAACTATCCCTTGCCTTACCCTCGGTGGGAGCTACGGAGAACATCATTCTCTGTGCGGTGACCGCTGACGGCGAAACTGTGATAAACAATGCTGCCCGTGAGCCTGAGATATGTGACCTCTGCGGCTTTCTCAGAGCCTGCGGAGCAGACATAAAAGGGGACGGCGAGAGCCGTATAATTATAAGAGGAAAACAACAGCTCCACGGCTGTGAATATACAATAATGCCCGACAGGATAGTCGGAGCCACCTATCTTTCCATGGTAGCTGCGGCAAAGGGCGAGCTTATACTTACCAATGCCTGCGTTCCCGAAATGGAGCCCTTTTTATCGGTGCTGGAACAGACGGGATGCAGTGTATATACATCTGAAAACAGGATATATCTGCGCAGCGGTACACGGCTGAGAGCGGTGAAGGAGAGGATAAGAACAATGCCTCACCCGGGGTTTCCCACGGACGCTCAGGCGGTGCTTATGGCTGCACTTTCACTTGCTGACGGTACCAGCATATTCGAGGAGAATATCTTCGACTGCCGCTACCGCCACACAGACGCTCTTGTGAAAATGGGAGCGGATATAGAGGTGCTCGGCAAGGTCGCCGTGGTCAAGGGAGTAAGCTCCCTGTGCGGTGCAAATGTTGAGGCCACCGACCTGAGAGGCGGAGCTGCTATGGCAATAGCAGGGCTCTGCGCCGGGGGGAACTACCGTTATCACCCGTATCTGTCACATAGACAGAGGATATGAAAATATGGAGGAAGCTGTAAGACTTCTCGGCGGAGATATGCGTCGGGTCTGAGGCCGAAGGAATTGGAGAAGGTATGAAAGACGTCGAAAAAACCAGTGTGGAAAGGCAGAACAGCCGCAAGCGCATAAGACGGCGCAAAAGAATGATGAACGTCTACGGACTTGTAGTGCTTCTGCTTGTTATTACTGCGGGAATAACCATAAGCTATACTTTTCTTTTCAACATAAACGAGATAAGAGTCTCGGGCGAGTCGGATATGTATTCCGCTGAGGAGATAGTAATGGCTTCGGGAATAAAAGAAGGCGACAATCTGCTAAGGCTTGACTGCGCAAAAAGCGAACAGAGAATTCTCGATGAGCTGCTCTATGTTGAGACTGCAAAGGTAGAGCGCGATTTCCCCTCATCTCTGGATATAACCGTTACCAAGTGCATACCTGCCTTTAATGTACAGTACAGCGAGGGTACCCTCCTTGTAAGCAAGAAGGGAAAGATACTTGCCGACAACGGTTTTGTCACCGACGGACTCCCTATAATCTATGGACTTGAGCCCTCGGAGACAACTCTCGGAAAGCCTGTTGCCTCCGATAATGAGCATAAGAATGATGCATTTGCCGAGATAATCGCAAGTATGGTAGCCAAGAGCGACAATAATATTATGTCAGTTGACCTCAGCGATGAGCACTCGATTATCGTGAACTACAAGAATGATATGATATTCAAGATGGGCAACTGGAACGATGTTGAGTATAAGCTCAGCCTTGCGGATACTGTAATGAATGAAGATTCCGTCAAGGGCAAAAAGGGCTATCTGATGATGGTAGGCACCAATATGTGCAGCTTCAGGGACAGCAATCTTCCTGCGTCATCTCCGGAGCCTACTACAGCTCCCAAGACCGATGAATACGGCAATCCCATTGAGGAGATCAACGAGCAGGATCCCGATATAGAGGCAAAATTCAGTGAGATAAACAACAGCCGTACAACAACCGTCCCCACAACAGTTACCGAAGCAGTTACCGAATGGAGCGGCGGAGATGACTACAACAACGGCTACGATGACGGAAGCCAGTGGGACGGCGGCTATGATAACGGATACTATGACGAAAACGGCTATTCAGACAACGGTTATGGCAATAACGGCTATGACAGCGGTTACGAAAATAATCAGTGGTAACTGTTTGATGTGTGCAAAATGCTGATGATGAGCTCTGCTCGATTGTACAATTCGCTGAAAATAAAAAAAATTTTGTTTACTCTTGAAAAAAATGCTTCTATATGCTAAAATATAAAGTGTATTTATGGAGTGATATATAAAATTGATAAATTTAGGATAATAAATAGTAGGAGGAGTTCAAATGTCAGATTTCAATTATGAGGAAACACTCGAACCCGATGTTAATATAAAGGTCATCGGTGTTGGCGGCGGCGGCGGAAACGCTGTAAACTGCATGGTGGATTCGGGTGTCAATAATATAGAATATATAGCTATAAACACAGATGCAAAGGCTCTTAACAAGTCCAAGGCTACTACAAGGATACCGATCGGTGCCAAGCTCACAAAGGGCAGAGGTGCAGGCAACAAGCCCGAGATCGGTCAGCGCAGTGCCGAGGAGAACCGCGACGAGATCGAGACACACCTCAAGGGTGCTGACATGATCTTCATCACAGCAGGTATGGGCGGCGGAACAGGTACAGGTGCTGCTCCCGTTGTTGCTAAGATCGCCAAGGAAATGGATATCCTCACTGTTGCCGTTGTTACAAAGCCCTTCCTCTTTGAGAGAGAGCAGAAGATGGCTCAGGCTGAGAGAGGTATCGCAGAGCTGAGAAAGTATGTTGATTCACTTATCGTTATCCCTAACGAGAGACTTCTCGTAGGCCTCGATAAGCCCCTTACAATGATGCAGAGCTTCGCACTTTCAGACGACGTTCTCAAGACAGGTGTAAAGAGCATTTCCGACCTTATCGTTGAGGAAGGCTACATAAACCTGGACTTCGCAGACGTTTCTACTATCATGAAGGATGCCGGCTATGCTCACATGGCTATCGGTCACGGTACCGGCAAGGACAAGGCAAGAGATGCTGCAAATGCAGTTATCTCCAGCCCGCTTCTCGAGACATCTATCTCCGGCGCAAAGCGACTCCTTATCAATATCGCTATGTCCGAGGATATTCTTTCTTCCGATGTTGATGCAGCTACAAAGATGATCACAGATACAGCTGCTGAGGGTGTTGAGTTCATCTTCGGTACAGCATTCAAGGAAGATATGCAGGATGAGATGACTATTACAGTTATCGCTGCAGGCTTCGATGATGATGACGCTCCCGCTCCTTCAACTATCGAGGAGTCAAATCCCGAGGAGGACATCATTCCTATCGATAATCCTCTTATCGATGAGTTCGGCTTCGGCGGAAACAGCAGCCCTGCAAAGCCTGCTTCTTCTTCAAGCCAGGATTACGATCTTGACGATATTTTCAAGATGCTCGGCAACTGATATAAGCAAATACAAGCGGTCCGTATGGGCCGCTTTTTTGTTTATGCAGTGATAAAAATATCGGGAACTCACTTCGGACTGCTGTTCATTGTGCAGTCTGGACACAGTTTTTCTTTATACTATTTATATTATGAAAGTTTTACTAATTAAACAAATCTAACATTATAAGTTAAACGGATTTACCTTATTTTTAACACTTAGTATATTTTTGCCTGTTTTTATAGTAAATTGCACTAAAATCAGTTCAAATTTTCTACATTTGGGTAGTTGAAATAATATATTCAATATGTTATAATTTATGTAAGGCATAATCATTGGAACCTGTATTCGTGGGCTGTGAAGGCTTTTTTATATGCAAATTCACCAAAACGGACCTTCACAGAGACTGAGTATGGGTTCTTATTCCTTAATTTTTTACCTCGGTGGTACCGAGGGGAACGGAGTGTACCATGGGCGAACAGTCACCAACAGTATTAAGAGAAACCAAGATGGGTCAAAGAGGTTTCGTAAAAGAAGACGTTATTACTTACCTTGACGAACTCAATTCAAAGATCGTTGCTCTCGAGGACGAGCTTAAGGCTTCAAAGGAAGGCGGTGCTTCTGACCCTCAGGAGGTTACAAAGTACAGAAATCAGGTGGAGAACCTTCAGGAGAAGCTCAATACCTCCAATAACGCTCTCAGAGCTGCAAAGAAAGAAAACGAAGAGCTCCAGAAGACCATTGCTCAGCTGAAGACTGCAGGCGCAGGCGGTGCTCAGGCTGCTGCTGCACTGGAGGCTGCTAAGAAGGAAATAGAGACACTCAAGGAACAGCTCAAGGCTTCAGAGGCCAAGGCTGCTGCTTCAGGAAATAATGCACAGGCTAATGCTCAGACAACAGCTGCTCTCGAGGCTGCAAAGAAGGAGATCGAGGATCTCAGAAACAGGCTCAAGGCTGCCGAGGCTAAGGCTGCATCAGCAGGAGCTGCTATCGCTGCAGGCGGAAACGCTGACGGCGAGGTAGCTAAGATCAAGCAGGAGCTTGCCAAGATCACTGAGGAACTCAACAATAAGAATAAGGACCTTGCCGCTAAGGCTAAGGAACTGGCTGATAAGGACAGCAAGATCGCTGAGCTTACTAAGAAGGGCGATGAGACCTCCAAGATCAGCGAGGAGATCGCTAAGAAGGATGAGGAGATCAAGGCCCTCAACGAGCAGATCACCAAGCTCAAGGAAGAGTCTACAGATCCTATCGCTCAGATGGGCGCTATGTTCGCTGAGGCTCAGAAGAACGTTAACCAGATCAAGAACCAGGCTAAGCTGGACGCTGAGGCTGTTACCAAGGAGGCTAACGATAAGGCTGCTCAGATCCTCAAGGATGCCAACAGTGAAGCTGAAAAGGCTGTTGCTAACGCAAATGCTGCTGCTGAGGCTTGCATTAAGGAAGCAAACGATCAGGCCAAGAATACTGTCGATGAGGCTAATACTCATGCAGATAAGGTAAACCAGATGTCCAAGACTGTCCGCGAGATGCTCCTTACAGAGATCGAGAGCGTAAACAGCAAGTTCACAGATATTGCTTCTGTACTCAATAACCTGACAGGTCAGTGCTCAAGCAGAATGAACGAGGCTCAGAACATCATTGGCGAGGCACGTAAGACAGTTGACGTTGCCAAGTCAGAGAACAGCGTAAAGAAGGCTGAGGCTCCCAGAGCTGAATTCAATCCTTCTAAGGCTCCCAAGGCTGACATCACAGAGCTTCCCTCAGCAAAGCCTTCTGACAACAGCGATCCCTTTGCTAACGTAGGCAACTTCAATAACGCTAACAAGAATAACAATAATGTTAATAACAACAAGCCCGCTCAGGCTCCTGCTCAGAATCAGCAGCAGAACAACAAGCCTGCACAGGGCAACAAGAGCGCAAACTTCAACTTCGATATGGCAGAGCTCCTTAAGGCTGCTGAGGAAGAAGCTGCAAAGGAAAACTGATAACCGACTGATTTACCGACTCTCTTCGGAGCGCTCCGAGGAGAGTCGGGAATAAAATAACTTGTATGGAAAAATGCGGATTGTTGGGTGGATATCTTGCTTGATCTTGATCACGATTTGAATGAACTTAACAGCAAAACGGACGAGGAGCTGGCTGTGCTCGGCAAGACCGACAAGACGGCTGCTGCTGTTCTGATATCACGCTTTTCAAGACTTGTTTTTATAAAGTCTGAGATCTTTGCAAACTCGGAGTCGGACTGCGATGACCTCCACCAGGAGGGAATGATGAGCCTTCTGAAGGCCATTGAGGCTTTTGATCCGAAAAAGGGCGTGAAGTTCTCTACCTTTGCTGAGGTATGTATCGTTAACCGTATGAGGACACTGTCCAGAAGATCAGTGAAGGATCTGTCTTATACCGAAAGGATCGACGATGACGAGGCGGAGGATATACTTTCTGTGGAGGAGACTCCGGAAAGTATTTACTTTTACAAAGAATTTTTTTCCGGGCTGCGGAAGACTATATGCTCGGTGTTGTCTCTCACAGAGCTGAACGTTCTCACACTGTGCGTACAGGGGCTCAGCTATAAGGCTGCGGCGGAAAAGCTGGGAATTACCGAAAAAGCAGTGGATAACGCCATGCAGCGTGCGAGAAAAAAGATACGTGCAGTAATGCATGACACAAATTAAAAGATGACCGTGTAGCTCAACCCAGAAGAGCGTTGTTTTACAAAGATGTGGGTGGAAATCCGACCGTGGTCGAAAAAAATTAAGCGAGGTATTGTACTATGTACGAAGACAAGACATTAGTTTGCAAGGAATGCGGACAGGAGTTTATTTTCTCCGCAGGCGAACAGGAATTTTATGCAGAGAAAGGCTTCGTGAACGAGCCCCAGAGATGCAAATCATGTCGTGACGCCAGAAAGAATGCAGGCAAGGCAGAGCGTGTAATGTACACAGCAGTCTGTGCTTCATGCGGCGGCGAGGCAAAGGTTCCTTTTGAACCCAAGGAAGGAAGAGCTGTTTACTGCAGCGACTGCTTCGCAAAGATGAACGAGGCATAATTAATGAGACCGAAAGCACAGTCGGAAACGGCTGTGCTTGGTTTTGTTTATGCGTACTGCTATGCAGTGCGCTATTTTACTGTAGATGAGGTGCAATATGCTTGATAACAGACTGAAGAAGATAGCTGAGCTGGTCAGCGGAAATGGTATTGCTGTTGATGTGGGAACAGACCACGCCTACCTCGCGGCGGAGCTCATTAACAGCGGAAAGTGCAGCAGAGTCATTGCCTCCGATGTGAAAGAGGGACCTCTTGACTCGGCGCGGAATACGGTGGATAAGTACGGCATACAGGACAAGGTCGAGCTGGTGCTGTCCGACGGACTGGAGAATGTATCACTTGACGGCGTTTCCGACGTTGTTATCGCAGGTATGGGCGGCGAGACTATAGCGGATATAATCGGCGCTGTAAAAATAGATTCCATAGATAAAATGAGCATCCGCTGGGTGCTTCAGCCAATGACCAAGCCCGAGATCCTCCGCAGAAAGCTCTATGAACATAACCTGGAGATCACAGGGGAGTATGTTGCGGAAGAAGGCGACAAGCTGTATGTTATAATGACGGCGGAGTATTGCCCCTTCCCGAGAAGACTCACCGAGGCTGAGTCGGTCTGCGGATTTTTCGATGACGAGGACAAAACTGCCAATAAATACCGTGCCCGTGAGGCAGAGCGCCTTGAAAAGGTCGCCGACAGTCTTGAAAAGGCAGGCAGAAACTCCGACGCTCAGCACTACAGAGTCCTCGCACAAAAAGTTATAAACGGTATCGGCGTTGAGAATACTTGTGACGTTATTGAATACCTCAATGAGCTCTACCCCTTTGCTGCACAGGAGAAGTGGGATAACTCGGGCTATCTTGTGGAAAGCTCCGAGCAGGAGTGCAGCAGGATACTGCTGAGTCTTGATATTACCTCTGAAGCAGTAGATGAAGCAGACCTGAAGTGTGCCGAGCTCATTATCTCTCATCACCCCGTTATTTTTGAGCCGCGCAAGAGAATAAAGTGCAGCGACCCTGTCTACAAGCTCATTGCAAGCGGTATCGGAGCGGTTTGTATGCACACAAATCTGGACATAGCTGAGGGCGGTACAAACGGCGTGATTCTGCGCAAACTCAGCAGCAAGTTACGGATTTGCGGTGAGCCTGAGCCCTTTGAGGAGCTTGGCGGCGGAAACAGTCTGGGCTGGATAGTTACGCTTAATGAAGCTGTAAATGCAAGAAAGCTTGCAGAGGTCTGCAAAGAGATCTTCGGCTGTGAGTATGTAAGGACCTCGCATATCAGCAAAAAACTTGTGTCAAAAATTGCGTTTTGTTCAGGCTCAGGAGGCTCAATGCTGGGACTTGCCGGCGAAAAAGGCTGCGATGCGCTCATAACCGGCGATGTTAAACACGACGTATGGATAGACGCGAATAATTACGACATCGCTCTTCTGGACTGCGGACATTTTCATACGGAAAACATTGTTCTTGAGGAGCTCCGCCGCGTACTTGAGGAGAAGTTCCCGCTTCTTGATATTGAGATCGCGGAGACTTCCGTTGATCCCTGTGATTATGTCTGAGGTGAGACAATGAGCATTTTCATATGTCCTGTATGCGGACAAAAACTTGATATATCGGGAAATTCCTACATCTGTCCCAAAAGGCACAGCTTCGACAGGGCGAAGAGCGGCTACGTCAATCTGCTGCTGTCAAAGCACATGGGCAAGACCGTTCACGGCGACAACAAGCTTATGGTGCAGGCGAGGAGGAATTTCCTTGACAAGGGCTACTATAAGCCTCTGTGCGACGCCCTGCGTACTGCGGTTACGGAGTATTTTTCGGGCGGCACCATTATTGACGCAGGCTGCGGTGAAGGCTACTACACAGGCGCAATAATTGAGCAGTTTAAGCAGCTCGAAATTGCTGCGGAGGTCTGCGGTATAGACATATCAAAAGCAGCAGTTGAGTACTGCGCAAAGCGGTGCAGGGACGCCGAACTGGCTGTGGCAAGCGTTTTTCATATCCCTGTTTCGGACGGCTCCTGCGATATGCTGGTGACACTTTTTGCTCCCTACTGCGGAGAGGAGTTCCGCAGAGTGCTGAAAAAAGGCGGTATCATGATAATGGCGATACCCTCGGCGGAGCACCTATGGGAGCTGAAGCAGGCTGTGTACGATACTCCCTACAAGAATGAGGTCAAGCCCTACGAGCTTGAGGGCTTTGAGTTCCTTAGTGCACAAAAAGTCACATATGACATGAAGCTTGAGTCCTCCGAGGATATCATGGCACTGTTTTCCATGACGCCCTACTACTACCGCACGGGACGGGATCAGCAGGAGCGCCTTAATAAGCTGGACAGTCTCAGCACAAAAGCTGACTTTGAGCTTTTAGTATATCGCAATATTTGATTAGATTGGCAGCGCACAAAATGTTATAATAAACATAGAAAAGAATATGTGCAATTCCTACAGAGCAGCAGTGTCAGTCTTATCACTCTTTCACAATAAAACAGCAAAGGATTGATTTTATGGCTCTGGATGGAGCATTCTTATATACAGTCAGGAACGAACTCCTTCCCCTTATCGGCGGAAGGGTCGAGAAAATACATCAGCCCTCCCGCGAGGAGGTCATCATCTCTATCCGCACAAAAAACGGCAGCAAAAAGCTGTATATCTCCGCCAACGCAGGCAGTGCGAGAGTCCACATTACGGAAAACACAGTGGATAACCCACAGACTCCGCCTATGTTCTGTATGCTTCTCAGAAAGCGTCTTGGCAGCGGCAAGCTTATTGATATACGTCAGGACGGTCTGGAGCGTATACTATTTCTGGACTTTGAATGCGTAAACGAGCTTGGCGACATAGTTACCGTGACCCTTGCGGTGGAGATAATGGGTCGCTGCTCCAACCTTATAATAGTAAGCGGCGAAGGCAGAGTCATCGACAGTATCAAGCGCGTTGACGAGGAGATGTCCCGTGAGCGAATGGTGCTTCCGGGAATGGAGTACACACTCCCTCCCCGTGATGACAGGCTGAATTTCCTCACCTGCGAGCCTGAGGAGATAAAGGTACGTCTTGCCGAAACTCAGCCCAAGGAGCTGTCAAAGGCTCTTATACGTATTTTTGAGGGTATTTCTCCCATACTTGCCCGTGAGTGGGCTTACTTTGCAGGCAGGGGAGCGCACATCGAAAGCGATACCATCAGCAGCGACCAGCTTGACAGACTGCTGTTTACAATAAAACGTACCCGCGAGCAGGTACTCGAAGGCGAGTGCCGCTTCTCGGTGGTCAGCGACAAGGAAGGTCAGCTGAAGGACTTTTCCTTCGTGCGCCTTTCACAGTTCGGAACACTTATGTATACCAAGGAGCTCTCGGGGCCCTCGGAGCTTCTGGACTATTTCTATTCGGAACGCGACCGCGCAGCCCGTACAAAGCAGCGTGCAAACGACCTTTTCAAGCTGCTCATGAACCTTACTGACAGGACCTCAAGGCGTATTGCCGCCCAGCGTGAGGAGCTGGATGCCTGTGCCGACAAGGATCGTGCAAAGCTGTTCGGCGACCTTATCTCCGCCAATATGTACCGCATACAGAAGGGCGACAGCAGCGCTGTTGTGGAGAATTTCTATGACGAGGAGTGTCCGCAGGTGACGATACCTCTGGACGTGAGAAAGACTCCTGCCCAGAACGCCCAGCATTACTACGGCGAATACAAGAAGTCTGTTACTGCCGAGGAGAAGCTGGCGGAGCAGATACAGAAAGGTGAGGATGAGCTTCAGTATCTTGAGAGCGTATTCGATTCGCTCACCAGAGCTTCCTCCGAAAACGATATAATCCAGCTGAGACTGGAGCTGCGTGAGCAGGGCTATGTCCGCTACGCAGGCGGAAAGGCGAAGCCGCCAAAGGCTCTGCCGCCCATTGAGTACAAGTCCAGCGACGGCTTCTCCATACTTGTGGGACGAAATAACAAGCAGAACGACCAGCTGAGCCTTAAATTTGCGGAAAAGACCGATATATGGCTCCATACTCAGCTTATCACGGGCTCCCATGTCCTTATTCTGACAGACGGCGAGACTCCTCCCGACAAGACCATCGAGGAGGCTGCGGTGATAGCTGCGGTCAACAGCAGCGGCAGGGATTCTGGCCTTGTTCCCGTGGACTACTGCCTTGCACGCTATGTAAAGAAGCCCGCAGGTGCTAAGCCGGGCAAGGTCATTTTTACCAACTACAAGACCGCTTTTGTCAAGCCCGACCGCGAGCTTGAACAGAGCCTGAGGGTATGATATGAACAAGAGGATAGACCCCGAGTTCTTCCACCGCGATGTTCTGGAGGCTGCTCCCGACCTTGTGGGGAAGATTCTTGTACACCGCCTTCCCGACGGTACTGAGCTCCGCGAGCGTATAGCTGAGGTGGAGGCGTACAGAGGCGAGGAGGACAAGGGCTGCCACGCCGCAAAGGGAAGAACAAGGCGGACGGAGCTGCTCTACGGTGAGAGCGGTATTATATATGTATACCTTTGCTACGGTATGCACTGGCTCATGAATGTTATAACAGGGGAGAAGGATCAGCCCCAGGGACTCCTTCTTCGTGCAGGAGAAAAATTTGACGCGCCTGCAAAACTGACAAAAAATATGATGATCGACGGAAGCTTCAATGGTATTGATCTTCGCAGCTGCGAGGAGATATGGTTCGAGGACGACGGCTTTCGTCCTTCCATAAGGACTGCCCCGAGAGTAGGCATAGACTACGCAGGGGAGTACTGGAAGGACGTAGAGTGGCGTTTCATCGGCAGCGAGGAGTGATGTTGTGAATATACGGTGTTTAGGCTGTAATTCCATATATGACAGCAGCTCGGTCTTTCGCAGGGCTGCAACAGGCGAATACATGATAATGCTCACAAGGAGCCGATGTCGGTTCGATATAAACGGGCTCACCATGAGGGTGCCGCAGGACGCCTTCATTATCTGTGACGGAAGGCTTCCCGTGGTCTATGCGGCTGATGACAGTCCGCTTATCTGCGACTGGATATGCTTTGACGGCGAGGACGAAAAGGAGTTCATCGACGCCCTGGAGCTCATATTCAACCGCCCTGTGCTCTTTGCGGATACGGATTTTATTGGCGAGCTCATGCGCAATATAGCTTCTGAGTACTACTCTCTGGCTTCGCGGAGAGCGAAAATGCTGGAGAACCTTATGCGTCTGCTGCTTGTTAAGGCAGGGGATGCCATGAACCACGGCGGCGAGAAGGTACAGACCTCCGAGCCACACTATGCAATGCTCATTGAGCTCCGCGAAAAGATATACCGCAATCCGCAGATGAAGTGGAACGTGGATACCATGGCAGCGTATGTGAGTATGTCACGCTCATATTTCCAGCACCTTTACCGTGAGACCTTCGGGGTGTCCTGCATTGCCGATGTAATCAGCGGTAAGATAGAAAAGGCGAAGGAGATACTCACCGAGACGGGCTGCACTGTTTCTCAGGTTGCGGCGATGTGCGGATACGACAACGAGGAGCACTTCATGCGCCAGTTTAAAAAGATAGTAGGAGTGACTCCGACCCGATACAGAAAGCAAGTATAAAAAAGGCAGTCTATTGGCAGAGCCTTTTGAAATAGACGTTAAAAAAACAACGAAATGACGGCATTTGTGTCAATTATTGCGGAACGCTGTTCAAAAATTGCTAAAAATAAGTTTTAAGGAGGCATTTAATCTCAAAAACTTACATTTATAACGTGTTGAAACTGTGAAAAATTAATAAAAATATATGAATTATTGATGTACAAATACAGAGAATGAACTTTGAACAGCAGCTTCTGACAGAAAAATCAGCTCCTGAAATGACGTAATATAGCTGAATTCGCGCGGTGTGTGAAAAATTGCGGTGGGATATTGAAGATTTGGTGAATTTTTAGCAAACTTAAGACTATTTTAAGGAAACGTCACTATAATATAATCAAACGATACGAAAGGAGTGTGAGCTTCGGGCGGCAGGACCGCTGCGAAGGCGATTATGGCTATTAATGCATTCGCTCGTAAAGAGATCAAGTTCCTCCTTAATATGGATCAGTATCACGGACTCATGGAGGTCATAAACCAGTATATGAACCCCGACAAGTTCTGCATAGGCGGAAAAGAGTACGGAATTTACAACATCTATTATGATACACCTGATGATTTTCTTATAAGGGAGTCACTGTCAAAGCCTTATTATAAGGAGAAGATCAGGCTCCGCAGTTACTATTCACCTGCGTCACCTGACGATACAGTGTTCCTTGAGATAAAGAAGAAGATCGGCGGCATCGTTACCAAGAGGAGAGTGTCCATGACTCTGGCTGAGTCAGATGCTTATCTCCGTGACCGTTCAAAGCCCGAGTGTACAAAGTACATCACTGAGCAGGTTTTCAGAGAGCTGGACGTGTTCCTTGATAACTACCCCATAGCTCCCAAGCAGTATATCAGCTATCAGCGTGAGGCTTTCTTCGGTAAGGATGACGGAGACTTCCGCCTTACATTCGACAGAAAGATCACAGAGCGCCGCTATGATCTGGGACTGAACTACGAGAGCTACGGCAACTACATAATCGGTGCTGACCAGAGACTCATGGAGGTCAAGGTCTCCAATGCGATACCCGACTGGCTGGTAAATAAGCTTTCAGAGCTTGAGATCTATAAGACCAGCTTCTCAAAATACGGAAGAGCCTACCAGAACTTCATAAAGAGCCAGGTAGAGGGCGCTCAGCAGGCGTCGGGAGGCAGGCCGCGTATATATATATCGGGGATCTCAATGGTAAACAACAACATCATTATGAACAGGAGCGTATAATTTTATGTTTGAACATGGTTTTTTCGGAAATGTACTTTCAAAGTATTATGAAAGTGACCCGGTGATCAACAGCAGCAGTTCTGCTTTGGGTACCATCAAGCCCGGGGAGTTCTTCCTCTGTGTGGGAGCGGCACTCGTTATCGGCTTCCTTATAAGCCTTATCTACATAGTTACCCACAGAAAAGAAGGCTATTCACAGAGCTACGTGCTTACAATGATAATGCTTCCCACTATCGTATCACTGATACTTCTCCTCATCAATACTACTGCGGGTGCTCTCAGCCTTGCAGGTGCATTCACCCTTGTACGATTCCGAAGCGTGGCAGGAGACCCGAAGGATATAGCTTATATCTTCTTCGCAATGGCAGCAGGTGTTGCCTGCGGAATCGGCTACATCGGATTTGCTATCGTATTCTTCATCATTCTGGGCGCTGTAATGTTCATTCTCAGCGAGACTGATTTCGGCGGCTGCAAGAAGAGACACATGACCCTGAAGATAGCTATCCCCGAGAACCTGGACTATCAGGGAGTTTTTGAACCCGTGCTTTCAAGATACACAACATTCCACAAGCTCAGAAGAGTAAAGACCACAAACTTCGGTACACTGTTCGAGCTCATCTACAGTGTTGATGTTCTTGAGAACGTTGACCAGAAGAAGTTCGTTGACGAGCTCCGCGCACTCAACGGCAATATGACCATCAATCTCGTATTCTTCAAGTACGATGATAAGATCTACGAAAACTAAATATAAATAAAGAAGAAATACTACCCTCTTACTTAAAAATTTGTCAGACTTGATATGCTTTGAGTCTGGCAAATTTTGTATATGGGGAAAAAAGGAGTGCTTATTATGAAATATAGAAGGTTAATGGCAGCAGTTGCAGCAATGGTAGTTATGGCATCAATGGTTTCCTGCGGAAAGGATAAGAAAAGCAGTACAGTGACCACATCTGAAAGTCCGGCAGCTACAGATACAAATACAGCCGGCAGCGATACTACAACTGCTGACAAGGAGGAGACTACTGACTCCGACGGGGAAAAAACTACCACAAAGGCTAAGGAAAAGGACGATAAGTCTGAGACCACTACCACAAAGGCAGGGGAGAAGAAGGCTGATACTACAACTACAGCAAAAAGCGGCTCCTCCGGCGGCAGCAACAGCGGCGGAAACTCCTCCTCCGGCGGAAGCAGTTCAGGGGGAAGCGGATCGTCCGGCGGCAGCTCCTCTGGAAACAGCTCGGAAGGCAGCGGCGGCAGTACCTCGGGAGGCGGTTCGGGTGACACAGGCACGGTCAAGGAGTATACTGCTGAGATCGTCCTTGGCAGCACTCCTAAGGTAACAGGCAGCAACGTGACCGTAAACGGCTCAACAGTCATCATAACAGCAGAAGGCGATTATATCTTCTCTGGAAGCGTTTCCGAGGGACAGATAGTCGTAAAGACAGGAGTTGCAAAGACTGAGGACAAGGTCACGATAGTTCTTAACGGCGTTGGCATATCGAATTCTTCCCAGCCTGCAATATTTATAGAGGAGTGCAAGCGCTGCACTATCAAACCGAAGGAAGGCTCTGTGAACTACGTTTCCAGCGGCGTTGAGAAAAAAAGCGCTCATGAAACAGGAGCCATATTCTCCAATGATACTATAAAGCTCAAGGGCAACGGCGAGCTGAATATTACCGCAACAGCTTCCCACGGAATCAACAGCGATGACGATGTTGTCATCGAGAGCGGTACATATAATATAGAATCACGTAAATCAGGCATTATAGCTAACACTGATGTCACGATAAATGACGGAAATATCCATGTCAAGTCCGGCACAAACGGCATCAAGTCCGAGGGAACGCTCAACGTTAATGGCGGATATACCGTTATCTCGGGCGGTACAAAGGAAGAGAAGAGTGCAGTTTATGCCTACAGTACATTCAGCTACACAAACGGTTATCTCTATGCGGCGGGCAACAAGGTCTCCACTCCCACATATTCCGACCATCCTTACATAGCTGCTGACCTTGGCGAGGTCGTTGGCGGCGGAAGCACAGTGGAAATGGTGCTTGACGGAACGCAGGTAGTGTCCATGGAACCCCACAATGAATTCCGCTGTCTGATGATGCTCTCGCCAGATGTACATGAGGGTTCAAATTTCTACACAGTAATCAACGGAAACAGCAGCAGCGAATTCAACGTATCTGGGGGACAAAACCTGTTTTCACTGAAATAACAACGAATTTTCATAAATAAAGTGTAAATTGAGAATATCAGAAAACATATTAATAAAAAATTGACAATAAAAAATAAGAAAAAAGTGAGAAAACTACACAATAATCTATTTTTGTTTATAAACGTATATTTACAAACGGGCAGTTTTGCAATATAATAATATCAGCAAATGAAGATTATTGGTATTCAATATCAAGTACCCTCCCCTCTCATGTGCTTGATAGTGAGTATTAGTTCACTTGCACGCCGTAGAAATAGTTTTGTCAAGTAATAAAACTAACCCCTTTCATTTGTAATTTTTTCATGTTTTCTATTCTCAATAACTTATTTTAACTTATTGTCTATGGCTCGGTCCACAGTGCTAAACGACGAAAATCGTTTGGGCCGAATTATCCGCTCCTCGTGAGCGGACTTTTTTTACATTGTGAAATTTGCGTGAAAGATTATATAATCCGCTTGACAAATTCAATAATCCGTGATATTATGAATATAACAGAGAAGGGAAGTGATGTACCCGTGAAAAAAAGTGTATACAGTCTCGTCCTTATGGACGACGTTATAAAGGCGGTGGATCAGCAGGCTTATCGTCTCGGCACCAGCCGCTCCAACCTTATAAATCAGATACTTGCGGAGCACCTCTCCTGCGTGACCCCCGAAATGCGAATGAGGGAGATATTCGCGCAGATGACAGAGCTGATGAACAGCAGCTTCCGCATACAGGAGCAGCGCTCACCGTCCCTGATGACTGTGAAAACGGCGCTGGAATACAAGTACCGCCCTACTATTAATTATAAGGTGGAGCTGGAGCGCTCACCGCAGCAGTACCTTGGCACCCTGAGGGTAAGCATACGCACACAGAGCGCGGCACTCATAGATATGTTCCACAGCTTCTTCGCCTACAGGGCAAAGCTGGAGAACAGCTGCCTGAGCCGTCTGGGAATAGGATGCTACAGCTGCGAGATTGGCGACGGCAGCTTCTCGCGGAGGCTCATAAATACAGGAGCCCTTACAGGCGAGCAGGCGGGAGAGGCCATAGGCGAGTACATCAAGGATCTTGACCGCGCTGTAAAGACATATTTTGCAGCTCCCGAAGCCTTCGGCGAAAATGCGCCCATACTGGAGCGGGACTACCGCGCACTGCTTGAGCGGTACATTATTTAGGCAGGCAAAGAAAAAAGGATAAATACGAAAAATAAGAATGGAGGATATTGATATGAATGCAGAGAAACTTACTCAGAAGTCAATCGATGCTGTAAGGAAGGCTCAGAGCATAGCCGTTATGCAGTCTAACTCGGTCATTGAGCCTATACACCTCCTTGCAGGACTTGTACGTCAGGAGAACGGTCTTATCCCGCAGCTCCTGAAAAAGATGAATATAGATGAGGATATTTTCGACAGCGAGGTGGAGAAGAAGCTTAACGGGCTTCCCAAGGTAACGGGAAGCGGCAGAAGCAGTAACCTCGGTATCTCAGCCGAGTGCGACCGCGTACTCACCTCCGCCGAGGGAATAGCTTCAAACATGAAGGACGAATTTGTTTCCGTTGAGCACCTGATGCTTGCTCTCATTGACAGTAAGGACAGAGAGGTGTCACAGCTTCTGGGCACCTTCAACATTACGAGAGACAGCTTCCTCAGCGCACTTATGTCCGTAAGGGGCAATACCAGAGTTACAAGCGAAAATCCTGAGGACACCTACGATGTTCTTACTAAGTACGGTCAGGAGCTTGTTGGACTTGCCAGGCGCAACAAGCTTGACCCCGTTATCGGACGCGACAGCGAGATACGCAATGTTATCCGCATACTTTCAAGAAAGACGAAAAACAACCCTGTGCTCATCGGTGAGCCGGGCGTCGGAAAAACTGCCATTGCAGAGGGACTTGCCCTTCGTATCGTGGCAGGAGACGTACCCGACAGCCTTAAAGACCGCAAGGTCTTCTCACTTGATATGGGAGCTCTCGTGGCAGGCGCCAAGTACAGAGGCGAATTTGAGGAGCGTCTGAAGGCTGTCCTCAACGAGATAAAGAACAGCAACGGACAGATACTTCTCTTTATAGATGAGCTCCACACCATCGTCGGCGCAGGCAAGACCGACGGAGCTATGGATGCAGGCAATCTGCTGAAGCCTATGCTGGCAAGGGGCGAGCTCCACTGTATCGGCGCTACCACCCTTAACGAGTACCGCCAGTACATTGAAAAGGATCCTGCTCTTGAGCGACGTTTCCAGCCTGTAATGGTGGACGAGCCCAGCGTTGAGGACACAATATCCATACTTCGCGGACTCAAGGAGCGCTATGAGGTATTCCACGGCGTAAAGATAAGCGATAATGCACTTATTTCTGCGGCTGTGCTGTCCAACAGATACATCACCGACAGGTTCCTCCCCGATAAGGCTATCGACCTTATAGACGAAGCCTGCGCAACTATCCGCACAGAAATGGACTCAATGCCCACAGAGCTTGATGTTATCTCCCGTAAGATAGTACAGCTTGAGATTGAGGAAGCCGCTCTTAAAAAGGAGAGCGACAATATCTCTCAGGAGCACCTTGAGGAGATACAGAAGGAGCTTGCAGAGCTTCGCGAGAAGTTCAGCGGCATGAAGGCTAAATGGGAAAACGAAAAGAACGATATATCCGCCGTTCAGAAGCTCCGTGAGGAGATAGAGCGTACAGGCGGAGAGATAGAAAAGGCAGAGCGTGAGTATGACCTGAACAAGGCTGCCGAGCTTAAATACGGCAAGCTGCCACAGCTTCAGAAGGAGCTGGAGGAGCTTGAAAAGCAGGCAGAGCATGACCTTGAAAATGACAGGCTGCTACGTGACAAAGTAACCGAGGACGAAATAGCCAAGATAGTATGCCGCTGGACAGGTATACCCGTTTCAAAGCTCATGGAGGGCGAAAAGGAAAAGATACTGGGACTGGAAGGACTGCTCCGCAAGAGAGTTATCGGACAGGACGAAGCTGTCACAAAGGTCAGCGAAGCTATCCTGCGCTCCCGTGCAGGCATACAGGCTCCCGACAGACCCATCGGCTCATTCCTCTTCCTGGGACCTACTGGCGTGGGCAAGACGGAGCTTGCAAAGGCTCTCTCGGAGATACTCTTCGATGACGAGAGGAACATTATCCGTATCGACATGAGCGAGTACATGGAGAAATTCAGCGTAAGCCGTCTTATCGGAGCGCCTCCCGGATATGTGGGCTACGATGAGGGCGGTCAGCTTACGGAAGCGGTACGCAGAAAGCCCTACTCGGTAATACTCTTTGACGAGATAGAAAAGGCACACCCCGATGTGTTCAACATACTGCTCCAGGTGCTTGACGACGGAAGAATTACAGATTCACAGGGCAGAACGGTGGACTTCAAGAACACTATCATAATCCTGACCTCAAATCTGGGCTCACCCTATATCCTTGAGGGTATCGACGAAAACGGTGAGATAACCGACGAGGCACGCGCACAGGTGGAGGTACTGCTGAAAACTCAGTTCCGTCCCGAGTTCCTCAATCGTCTTGACGAGATAATCTTCTACAAGCCCCTCACAAAGGACAATATAATAAAGATAGTAGACCTTATGCTGGCGGACCTCCAGAAGCGTCTGGACGACAAGCATATCCGCATAAATGTCAGCGACGCTGCAAAGAACTATATCGTTGACTGCGGCTACGATCCTAATTTCGGTGCAAGACCTCTCAGAAGGTTCATACAGCGCAATGTGGAGACTCTTGCAGCTAAGCGTATCATCGGCGGCAACCTGTCCGCAGGGGACGTTATAGACATCGACCTTGACGCCAACGGAAAGCTGATAGCGGACTGACGAAAATGTCATCAGAGTACCAATAAACTGATCGAAAAATAAAAATGCTCCCTGAGTGTAAAAATTGCTCAGGGGGCATTTTTTTACATAAAATAAGAGAATGTAAAAGTGGATTTTTTATGAATATTTCGGAATAAAATGCCAATAATATACATATCGTATAACAAAATCGGCAGTACCAAAATTCTGTCAACGGAAAATAGGCAAATTCTATGGCGGTTTTGAATAAAAAACAGGCTGTAAATACCCAAATATAGGTGGATTTGTCATTTTTTCGGGAATTCCTTGACAAATCGTTATAAAGGGTATATAATTCAATTGTAAAATCTTATTTTATGGAGGATAATACTATGACAAAGACCGAATTAATCAGTGCAGTTGCTGAGAAGGCAGACTTCACTAAGAAGAACGCAGAGACAGCTGTAAACGCTATCATTTCAACCATCACAGACGCTCTCGCAGGCGGAGAGAAGGTTTCTATCGTTGGTTTTGGTACTTTTGAGGTTCGTGACCGTAAGGAGAAGCAGGTTATCAATCCCCAGACAAAGAAGATGATGACTGCTCCCGCTTCAAAGGCACCCGCTTTCAAGGCTGGTCAGGCACTCAAGAACGCTGTTAACAAGTAATTCTAAGGAGGAAATAATCATGCCGGATAAGAAGACTGTTGAGACAAAGGCAGCAGAGACAGCCGCTCCTGCTGTGGAGAAGAAGCCCGCTGCTAAGAAGACAGCTGCTGCAAAGAAGCCTGCTGAGAAGAAGGCTGCTGCTGCAAAGAAGCCCGCTGAGAAGAAGGCAACTGCTGCAAAGAAGCCTGCTGAGAAGAAGGCTACAGCTGCAAAGAAGCCTGCTGAGAAGAAGGCTACAGCTGCAAAGAAGCCTGCTGAGAAGAAGGCTACAGCTGCTAAGAAGCCCGCTGCTGCTAAGAAGACAGCTGCTGCTGAAGAGAGAAAGGTTTTCATTCAGTACAATGGCGGTGAGGTAGCAGGTACAGACCTTATCGACAAGGCAAAGGCTGATGCCGGAGTTAAGTCGGCTAAGAGCGTTGTTGTATACGTAAGACCTGAGATCAACAAGGTTTACTACGTAATTGACGATAACACATTCGGCAATTTTGATCTTTTCTGAGAATTATAAAGCTCCGCTTCTGCGGAGCTTTTTTGCGTCGGTCTATATAATAATAAGGAAAAGGCTCTCCATTGGAGAGCCTCTTTTGTTATCTCATAGCGAGAGTCTTTTTGCCCAGAAGGTGGAGCTGAATGTCCAGAGCGTCGTCTGTGGTCATTCCGCCGCCGTTTACGTCGGCATTCTTTCTTCCTGTTTCTGTCATGCAGCGTACATAAGAACCGCCAATATCGTATTTATCGGGGTTTGCCAGAGCCTGCATAACGAGTATCGCATCGGCAAGCTCTATCTTGTTATCACAGTTTGAGTCGCCGTTTCCAAGTGTGGGGTGGAATACTTCCAGGTCGCCCGCTATGATGTAGTTTGTCTCGGAATTGATATAGAGGACTCCCGAAACTATATCGCCTTTCTGAAGGTGTGAGGGCATATTATAACCCATGTGCATATGAGCGTCCATATCGATGCTGAATGCACCGTAGCCCTTGATCTTAAAGCCGTGGGTGTCGAATCCGTAGCTGAATGCCTCTACTTCGCCATTTTTGATAGGAATGAACTTGCTCTTGCCGTCCTTGGGGGAAATGTATATCCTGAATCTGAATTCGTTTGTATCGTACATTTCCTTCTCGTACTGATCGCCCTTGACGTTAAGATTAATTGCATTTCCGCCGCCGATTACTACTGTATAGGCTTCGCCGCCGTTGAGCTTGCTTATATCGCCGTTAGTGCCCTTGACCTCGCCGGTCATGCCTTCAATAGTGATGAACTTCGGGTCGATCTTCTCGATCTCCCAGACATAGTCGGTTCTTACGGTCATTGAATTGCCCTTGTTGGAGAATTTATCTGCCTGGTGGTAGGCGTTTATAACCAGACCGCTGAGGTCGAGCTCCTCGCCCTCGGTGTAGATAGTCTTGGTGGGGAGAGTCCTGATGCTGTCGAAGTGATCCACGCCTGTCATCCACATCCATACCTCAGTTGGGTCTGAGGTAGTGGTAGCCGTAGATGTACTTGTGTCACAAATAGCGGTAGAAGTTGTTGTAGCTGTGGTGGTTATGGGAGTTGTGTCACATATAGGACCTGTGAATGATGTAGTTGTGGTGGTTATGGGAGTTGTGTCACATATAGGACCTGTGAACGAAGTAGTTGTAGTGGTTATAGGGTATTCGGTTACCACATAAGTAGTTGTGGAAACGCTGCTTGTACCGGTGCTGAATGATGTCAGTTCGTCGATGAAGGTATCATAGGTGGAGTGCCAGATTAAGCTTACGGAAACCTTGTCGCCTGCTGTAAGGTTTTTGAGCTTTGCGGCATCATCGGCAGGAAGCTTTGTGTAATTATAGCTTCCTTGCTTTGCAAAGGTGATATGATCGCTGCTGACAGCTGTAACGGTGTCTGTGAATTCTGCTGTTTCCATAGTTCCGCACCAGCCGTAGTCGATGTCATCCTCGCAAACGTACGCACCGAGATTGGTATAGGTCAGATGATTTCTGGGGAAGGTCTTTTTGCATTTGTCGCAAATACGCGTTTCTGTTACGGAAAGGCTCTCGATGTAGGTGATAAGATCAACTGAATCGGAAAGCTCTCTGTGGTCAAAAACTATACTGCATTCATCGCCCACGATGAGCTTTAAAGGATTTGTTATCCTGCTCGTTGAACAGCCCTTATTGAAGAAGAACTTTCCGTGATCCTTGAAGGTGATGCTGTAGGCATCTTTTTCCATGACAAAATCACTGATAGAAAGTCTTTCGGGAGTGGGAAGGCTTATAGGCTGTTCATGTTTTACTACTGATGAATTGCCGAACTTAGTAATTGTGCGGACGCCATCAATAGTCTCGAAGCTGAAGTTCACATTAACGGTATTTCCCTCTGCCAGGGGATTGCCGCCGGGGTACTTCAGATCGTCGACGAGCATAAACAGTCCGTGTTTTTGGAATGAAACAAATCTTGCAGAGCTGTACATAACATAGTCGGTGAATGTAAGCTCGCCGGAGTCAGCCTCGGCACCGCCTTCTGTTACAGTCACATAAGCCTTTGAAGTGTTGCCGTTATAGGTATATGTTATCTCGGCAGTACCTGCCTTGAGACCTGTGACAACAAGACCTGTTGAGTCCACGGAGATGACCGACGGATCGCTTATCTCCCAGGAGTCGGGGGTGGTTATACCGCAGCGTGAGATGTAGACAGTGCTGCCTGCCTTCACATCATAGCTGGTCTGGAGCAGAGCGAATGAGCCGCTGCCTGCTATAGTTGTGGTAGTCAGTGCAGGGGAGTCGCCGTCAGCTGCGAATACAGTGCTTGTGTAGTTTGCAGTTGGAATGGTCGGAACTGCTGCTATCATAGATGAAGACACAGCAGCTGCAAGGGTAAAAGATAAGATTTTCTTGAATAGCATAAAGATACCTCCTTTACTGGTTTCATGCTTTCTATAACATAGACGTATCAACTCGCATAATCTCTCACATCTTTTTCAGAAATTATAAGAAAATTCTGCTGTAATGACATACATATATAAAAAGATGATGATATTATATATTTATCTGACCGATTGTACCGAGTTCTGATAAATAATAGCATAAAAAATCATATTCTGAGTATTATATGTCATTGAAAAGGCTCTGCTTCGGGGATATAATATATACAGTAAGAGAAAGAAGCGCCGATAGGGCGCTCATCAGAGGATATTAAAATTTCTGGAGGGATCACTTATGAAGAACAGTATGCTGAAAAAAAGAGCAGCTTCAATTGCAGCAGCGGCTATGATGACAGTGTCGGCAGCAGTCGGCACAGCAGCTTCATCAATGTCCGTTATCACCGCAGGAAGCGGGTTCACAGCCTATGCAGCCGAAAGCAGCGTGAAGATACTCAGCTCCGCAGGCTTCGGTGAGGGAATGTATGCCACATGGTCATCGGTATCGGGAGCAGGCGGCTACAACGTCTATGTTGACGGCGTCCAGATCGATACCATGCTTGTGAGACAATACAGCGGCTATATGAGAGCAGACGCCGTGGGACTGAAGGCAGGCAGCCATACAATGCGCATAGTTCCTGTTATAGGCGGAAAAGAGGACAGCTCAAAGGCAGCAGAGGCAAAGGCAGAAGCCTATGCCCATGACCGCAGCGGCTTCGGATTCGTGAACGGAAGCTCAAGCGGTGCCTACAACAATGACGGTACTCTTAAAAGCAATGCCATAGTGATCTATGTTACAGAAGGAAACAAGGACACTGTTTCAGCAAGCATCGACTCCACAGGCAAGGGAGCTGCAGCGGTGACGGGCGTGCAGAATATAATCACCGCATACAAGAAGGGCAAGGAGTCAAGACCGCTGAATATCCGCTTTATCGGAAATATCACCGATCCCTCCGTTCTCATGAAGGGAGACCTTATGGTGGATACAGTCACAGCAGGCTGCACCATCGAGGGCATAGGCAATGACGCAACTCTCAACGGTTTTGGTCTCGTCATGAAGAACTGTTCCAACGTAGAGGTAAGAAACCTGGGCTTCATGAACTGCAACAGCAGCGAGGGCGACAACTGCGGACTCCAGCAGAACAACAACCACATCTGGGTCCACAACTGCGACTTCTTCTACGGAGACGCAGGCTCTGACGCCGATCAGGCAAAGGGTGACGGAGCTCTTGATACCAAGACCTCTACCTATATCACTCACTCTTACAATCACTTCTGGGACAACGGCAAGTGAAATCTCCAGGGCATGAAATCAGAGAGCACCGAGAATTACATAACCTACCACCACAACTGGTACGATCATTCCGATTCCCGTCATCCCAGAATAAGGAGCTGTTCCGTACATTGCTACAACAATTACTTTGACGGCAATGCAAAGTACGGAGTAGGCGTTACCATGGGAGCTTCCTGCTTTGTGGAGAGCAACTATTTCCGCAACTGCAAGTATCTCATGCTCATCTCCCTTCAGGGCTCCGATGATCTTTCAGGCGGCACCTTCTCGGGAGAAGCAGGTGGAGTCATCAAGTCCTTCGGCAACATCATGACAGGTCAGAAGGCGTACACCACCTATCAGGAGAACAGCACTGATTTTGACGCCTATGAGGCTTCCTCAAAGACAGAGAAGATAGGAGCTTCTGTAAAGGCTAAATCGGGCGGAACAGCCTACAACAACTTTGACACATCAAACGTAATGTACAGCTACACAGCGGACAGTGCAGCTGACGTACCTGCCATAGTAACGGCAAAGGCAGGCAGAGTTGACGGCGGCGACTTCAAGTGGCAGTTCAACAACTCGGTTGACGATGAGAGCTACGCAGTAAATCAGGCACTTAAATCTGCACTCAGCTCCTACAAGGGCACAGTGACCGCAATAGGCAGCGGCTTCAAGGAGGATAATTCCTCAGCCCCTGTAGTCACAACGTCAGCTGTCCCCGTTATCACCACGCAGCCTGTAGTTACAATTATCCCCGTGACACAGCCTGCCAAGACCACAACTGTGCCTGTATCAGTTACCCCGGTTACAGGCGCAAACGTGATCTATGCTTCTCCCAACGGCGGAGGAGACGGTAAGACAATGAATACCCCCCCACAGATGTTCTTACCGCGATCAAGTCGGTACCTGCGGGCGGCACTGTCTATCTTCTCGGCGGCACATATAAATACAGCTCGCCCATTATGATAGAGGAGAGCAATGCAGGCAAGTCGGGCGCATACAAGACCATCGCAGCCTACCCCAATGCGGCGGTAAAGTTCGACTTCTCGGGCGAAGCGGTATCAGGCACTAACCGCGGATTCGTCCTTGACGGCTCATACTGGCACTTCTACGGCTTTGAGATAGCCAATGCAGGCGATAACGGAATGCTCCTTTCGGGCGATAACAATATCATCGAGATGATGGTATTCGACAATAATCAGGATACAGGCTTACAGATCTCCAGATACAATACCTCGTATACAAGTGTATCCCAGTGGCCCACAAACAATCTGGTGAAGAACTGTACATCACGCAATAACTGCGATGATGCCACAATGGAGAACGCAGACGGATTTGCTGCAAAGCTGACCTGCGGCGAGGGCAACGTATTCGACGGCTGTATCGCTTACAACAACTCCGATGACGGCTGGGACCTCTATGCAAAGACGGAGACAGGTCCTATCGGTAGTGTGACTATAAAGAACAGCATAGCCTTCCGCAACGGCTTTACCGAGAACGGCAGAGGCTACGGCGACTGTGACGGAAACGGCTTCAAGCTTGGCGGCGGCGGAGTAGGTACACGCCACACCGTTGAGAACTGCCTTTCCTTTGAGAACCTGAACTGCGGATTTACCGATAACAACAATCCAAAGTTCGGCGACATGAAGAACTGCACCGCATACAATAACGGTATCGGCGGCAACGGCAAGTCCAATTACATGGTATACCGCTGCGACACATCGGCTAAGTTCAGCGGAATGATGTCCTACATCAACACAGGCAAGGTCTCAAAGACCAACGCCGCAGGCATAAAGGTATCCAATGACAAGTTCGTTGGTATCATGAGCGATTCTGTATACTACAACGCCAAGTATTATTACGCAAAGTCAGCTGTTACCATGACCAACGGCGCAAAGCTGGGCGACATCGTAACACCTGCAGACAGCGACTTCATGAGCCTCAGCGTTGCAGCCATGGGAACAGATTTCCACAAGTCATGGAGAAACGCAGACGGCTCGCCCAAGCCCTCGGGATTTGCCGAGACAGCTTCGGGCAGCACATACAAGAGCATAGGCTATCACATGAGCGGCGGAGTATCTCAGACCGCAACTCCGAACCCCTATGCAGCAGGAACAGCTCCTGCACAGACAACAGCTCCCGTGCAGCAGCCTTCGACTACTACTACAAGCAGCAGTCAGCCTGTACAGAGCACCACAACCACAGTAACTTCACCTGTTGTACCTGTATCCGGCGGCTATATCCACAACTTCACCGAAAACGGTACACAGAGCAGCTTCTACAGCATTACCGGTAACCTCTCTGACGCTAAAGGAACTGTGAATTATGACGGTAAGACCCTGACAAGATGCCTTAAGATCGAGACAGCAACAGCTATAAGCTTCAATGCTCCTTCAAACGGCAGACTTACCCTCGTATTCACAGAGCCTGCGGCAACTATCAAGATAGACGGTACCAAATATACATCGTCAGGCAGCGGCATCATCACCGCAGACCTTTCGTCCGGCGCTCATACCGTAGCAAAGGCAGACGCTGCAAACCTGTTCTACATGGTATTCTCAGCAGCTGAGGGACAGCCTGCTGTCACCACTACAACCGTCAAGCCCTACAACGGTAAGGCAGGAGATGCAAACGGTGACGGTACGGTCGAGCTTGCTGACGCGATACTCATCATGCAGTCACTTGCAAATCCCGACAGGTATCAGATAAAGCCCGAGTTCCGCGTAAACGCTGATGTCAGCGAGCCGGGAAGCGGTGTCACAGCCAATGATGCACTGGCTATACAGAAGTATCTCCTTGGTCTTCTGCCAGCTCTCCCCGAGTCCTGAGATCCGACAGGACTTCGGTATAATGATATGATGGAAAAAGGAACCTCCCCATAAGGTTCCTTTTTTCATAATTTAAGCAACAACTTAAATTATCACAATAATTTTACATATTCGATAGCCTAAAAGCCTTGACACAGGGCTTAAAAAGGACTATAATAAAGTTATAGGTTATTGGTCGTATCCAATAAAGGAGGATATTGAAAATGAATGGAAAGCTTAAAAAAACACTGGCACTGACAGCTGCGGGAGTTATGGCAGCAGTACAGTGCAGCACCGCAGGACTTTTCACTTCCATCGCAGCAGGGGAGACAGCTGCAACATCTTTCCCTTATGTTATCGAGGGCGAGAAAATGGAGGGTGCTGATCTGTGGACAAGTATCTATCAGACAGAGATACCCGGTTATTCAGGCGATGGATTTTTCTATCTGACAGCATCACCTGCTTCATTTGAGGTAACTGTTCCCGCTGACGGAATGTACTCCATAATGGTACACGGCGCACAGATCCTCGACAAGGGCGCAAGACAGCAGGCAGTCAAGATAAACGGAGTAAAATACACAACTCAGGCAGCCTATTCCGATAAGTGGACGGATTATGACTTCGGAATGGTGCGAATGAACAAGGGCGTGAACACTATCGAATTCATCAGCGAATACGGCTACATGGCAATTGACACGGTAACGGTGGACGAGGCACAGTTCCCCGACCTCTCAAAGGCTGACGGCACAACAGTTGATCCCGATGCTACTCCCGAGACAAAGGCACTCATGAAGTACCTCAAGAGCGTTTACGGCAAGCATATCCTTTCGGGACAGCAGGAGATATACGGCGGCGGTCACGGTGTTGATACCACTATCCGCTATGATGCAAATGCAAACAAGTGCGTGGACAGCGACGGCGTTGAGTACGTCATCGACGAGGAGAGCTGGGATAAGACCGAGAGCGGCGAGAAGTTCCCCTGGCACTGCACAGGTCCCGACGGACAGGTCTATACTTACAGCACTCAGAACCGCAACTACTCATACAATGACTATAACTTTGAGGTGAGATACATCAAGGAGCTCACAGGCGAGGAGCCTGCTATCCGCGGCTTTGACTTCGGAAGCTATTGCCCCTGCTATGCCTGGGACGACGGCGTGGCACAGCGTATGATCGACTGGGCTACCAAGAAGAACGGTATCTGCACAGCTTCATGGCATATAAACGTTCCCACCAGCAAGGCTGACTATACTCTCGGAGAGCCTCTTGACTTCTCCAAGACCACATATACCGAGAAGACCGATTTCATCACCAAGAACTGTATGGTAAAGGGCACAATGGAGTACGATTACTTCCAGCTCTGCATGAAAAATCTTGCAGCTGAGCTGAAGAAGCTCCAGGACGCAGGGGTTCCTGTTATCTTCCGTCCCTTCCATGAGGCAGAGGGCAACCCCAGCCGTACCGAGGATCCCATTGACGGTTCCGGCGCATGGTTCTGGTGGGCAAAGGAAGGCGCAGTTGTATACAATCAGCTGTGGAACTTCCTCCAGGACACACTGAGAGACGAGTACGGTCTCCACAATCTCATCTACGAGCAGAACCTTTATGCATGGTCTGACAATTCCGCCAAGTGGTATTCGGGCGATGACAAGGTGGACATCGTAGGCTTTGATAAGTATAACTGCCAGTACAACCGTCACGACGGCAAGCAGCAGGGAACTCCCAACGAGGACGCTGAGGCCGGCATATTCTACACACTGAACAAGTTCGTCAAGGGTAAGAAGATGGTAGCAATGCCCGAGAACGATTCCTGCCCAAGCCTGAACAATATGCAGGTAGAGCACGCATACTGGCTGTACTTCTGCCCCTGGTATGATTCAGAGCAGTCACACTTCCTCTGCGGCAAGGAGTATCAGGACCCTGAGACCTTCACAGAGCTTTACAAGAGCGATTTCTGCATCACACTGTCAGAGCTTCCCAAGGACCTCTACAAGGGAAGCGCAGAGCAGCCCAAGACTACGACTACAACCACAACAGCTCCCAAGGTGACCACCACTACAACCACAAGCAAGCCTGTTGACAAGGATGTCGTATACGGCGATACCAACTGCGACACAAAGATAGAGCTTGCAGACGCTATCCTCATAATGCAGTCACTTGCAAACCCTGACAAATACGGTCTGAAGGGTACTTATGAGAAGCACCTCACCGATAAGGGAAAGATCAACGGCGACGTTGACAAGGAAACAGAGGGACTCACCTCCAACGACGCTATGTTCATTCAGGAGTTCCTTCTCAAGAAGAGAACAACTCTTGACCCAAGCGCAAAATAACGACCTCCAATAGAAAAGCTGCACGGTTTCCGCCGTGCAGCTTTTGGTTTATTCCTCTGTTATTTTAAGAAGTTCATTGAATATGTTGTAGATATGGGGGAACTTCAGCTTTGTCCTGAGAGGCTTCATATCTGTGTCGGTGAAGCAGTGAGAGGAGCTTCCCTCGGCGCAGAGCTCTCCGGTTTTCAGGCTGATGACCCTGTATGCCAGGTGGAGGGTAGTTCCGTTGAACTTAGTGACCTTTATGCTGGACTGAAAGGGCTCACCGAAGACCAGAGGGTGCTTGTAGGAGCATTCCACGGACAGCACAGGCATGAGGACTCCTTCCGCCTCTATATTCTCAAATGGTATACCTGCCTCAGCAAGATAGTGGACTCGGGTCTCCTCGAAAATGCGGATATAGTTTGAGTGATGGACGATACCCATCTTATCGGTCTCGTAGTAATATACATTTCTTTCGTATGGTCTGATCTTTGTCATAGTGTTTGATCCTCTCTGTTTTGAATTTGCAGTTTTTACGCTGCATACCGTTGATTTATTCGGCATTATGTGGTATAATAACTTTATCATTTTTATCCGGAGGTGAGATATGAAGCTCAAAAAACTTCTCAGCAGTATACTCAGCAGCAACGCCGCATTCGTTATACTTCTGCTGTTGCAGATAGGCTTCCTGATGCTGGCGGTGATGAGCCTGGGAGAGCGTTTCGTGTTCGTATATTTCGCTCTCATCGTACTTGACATAATACTTGCCATTTACCTGACAAACAAGAACGACCCAATTTCCTACCGAGTTTCGTGGATAATCATTATCAGTATCTTCCCCCTGCTTGGCGGAGTATCCTACCTTTTCATCAAGCTGACCCAGCAGTTCCCAAAGTCCATAGATATGCGCAACCAGAAGCAGACAAAGGCGCTTCTTGTGCAGGAGGACGCTGTCATGGAGGAGCTGAAGCTGAGATGTCCCGATTCTGTCAATCTTGCCCGCTACGTCACCGATTTCGGACTTTACCCAGTCTACAGGAATACCTCTGCGGAGTATTCCCCCCTGGGCGAGATACAGTTCGAGAACCTCATCGCCCAGCTTGAAACGGCTAAGAACTTCATCTTCCTTGAGTTCTTCATCATCACCGAGGGCTATATGTTCGACGTGATGTCCGAGCTCCTTATACGTAAGGCTAAGGAGGGCGTGGACGTAAGGCTCATGTATGACGGTATCGGCACGGGAATGCTCAATTCCGTGAAGCCATTCCGAAAGCTTGAGGAGGGCGGCGTCAAGTGCAAGGTGTTCAATCCATTCCGTCCCATGATCTCCTCGGTGCAGAACAACCGCGACCACCGAAAGATAGTCATTATCGACGGCTATACAGCCTTCAACGGCGGAACCAATCTTGCAGATGAGTACATCAACCGCAAGGAGCGCTTCGGCCACTGGAAGGACACTGCAATTATGATAAGGGGACAGGCTGTATGGAATTACACAGTCATGTTCCTCCAGCTCTGGGAGAAGGCTGAAGACGAGGAGTTTCTGAAATATCAGCCTCAGCACTCTGAGTTATTCAGCTTCCTGGGCAGCGACGGCTTTATCCAGCCCTTTTCCGACTCTCCCCTTGACGAGGAGCCCGTGGGAAAGCGTGTTTACATGGAGCTCATAAACAATGCCCGCGAGTACGTCTGCATAACCACGCCATATCTGATACTTGACGAGGAGATGCTTAACGCTCTGGGCTTTGCGGCAAAAAAGGGAGTGGACGTGCGCATAATCACTCCCCATATCCCCGATAAGTGGTATGTTCACATGATAGCCTGGAACAACTACGCCACCCTTACGGAAACAGGAGTAAAGATATACGAATACACTCCCGGATTTATCCATGCCAAGACCTGTGTTGCGGACGGAAAGACCGCAGTGGTCGGCACTATCAATTTTGATTACAGAAGCTTTTACCTTCATTTTGAATGCGGCTCCGTTCTCTATGACTGCTCCGTGATAAAGAAGATAGTCCGCGATTTTGAAAAGACCGTGGAGCTTTCACATCTTGTCACAGCGGAGGAGTGTGCGGCAAGACCCGTATTGAAAAAGGCAGCAGGAGCGGTGCTGAATATGTTCGCCTCTGCTCTAACGGTATTCCTCTCTGAGGATACTGTATACCCTGACGTCCACCACACCCTTGTTTGTGCGCTCTGAGCGTCGCAGGGTACCCTCGTATGTCATACCGCATTTTTCCATGACACGGCCCGAAGCAGGATTGCGCGGGTCGTGTTTTGCTTCTATGCGGCAGGCTCCCACGGTGTCAAAGAAAAAGCCCATGACAGCATGAAGAGCTTCCGTGGTGTAGCCCCTGTTCTGAAAGGCTCTGCCAATGCAGTAGCCCACCTCTATTGTATCGGTGTCATCGTAAACATTGGCGGCGGAAATCGTTCCCACAGGTTCGCCGATCTCCTTCGGCACTATAGCCCAGTGGTACCATCTCAGGTCACTGTATTTTTCTTCCCAGAAGCGGGCGAGACTCTGTGTCTCAGAAAGGTGAGAGTGATTTTTCCACCGCAGAAATTCCGTTACCATCGGATCACTTGTCCAGTTGCGGAAAGCTGCCTCCGAGTCGGCATATTCAAAGCGCCTCAGGATGAGGCGCTTTGTTTCAAGTTTAACTGTTCCTTTGTGTTCCATAGTGTTTAGTCGCGGCGCAGGTACCTTGAGGTCTTCTTGCGCTTTTTCTTTTCGTACATTATCTCGTCAGCCTGAGTGATGAGCTGAAAAAGAGTCTGTCCCTCTGAGACTTCAGTGACCACAGTACCGATACTTGCGTCGATGGTATAGGGCTTTTTGATAAGAATGTTTATATTTTCCAGCTGAGAGTAAAAGGCGGTCTCAACAGCTTCGGCGTCCTCCTCAGAGGCGTTCTCACCGAGGATTATGAACTCATCTCCGCCGAAGCGCGCGCATATCCTTCCGCTCCTGCAGCACTCACTTATGACTGCGGCAAGGCGCTGGAGCGCGAAATCTCCCTCCTTGTGACCGTAGTTGTCATTTATCATTTTCAGTCCGTCCATGTCGATGAAGGAGATAAGCAGCTTGCTTCCTGCTTCCTGACAGCGTCTGAACATGGTATCGGCAGTTCTGATAAAGCCGTTGCGGTTATAGATATTGCACAGCGGGTCGATGACATAGAGCTTATCCAGCTCGGCTATCATGCTGTTAAGGTGGAGCAGCTTTCGTATATTCTCCACAGAGTTGCTGATGTTCAGTATAAGGGTGTGACAGAGCAGGCTCTTTGTGGGGAACTGGCTGTTGGTGAAGATATAGTAGCCGAGACAGCGCTCGCGGAAATGCAGGGGGCAGGAAGTAGCTCACATTGCCGCCGCTCTTAAGCGGCATAGGCTGCATATCCGAGGTGCTGAACAGCTTTACCGGTGAGTTTATACCGCCCTCAAGTACAAGGGGCGCGGTCATTTTCTCGGTATATCCGTTTACCTGTATATCGGCAGGGGAGCGGTTCTGTGAAGCTCCCTTTATGACCTGGTCCCAGTTGGTGCACAGGCAGACAGTGAATCTGTCACATTTTATCTCGCTGATAAACTTAGCGATAGTTTTCAGGTTGGCGTCGCTCTTCTCGTTTTCCGCAAGCTCTGCGGTCATGCGGTTTATTATGGAGATATCGCTTTTGCAACTGTTGAGTGCCTTGTATACGGATACCATGTATTCAGCCATATCGTCACTGCTGCCGCTGGTGCAGCCGCAGCTTCCGGTGAAAACAGGTGAGGATTCAAGAGTGGTGGTCTTTTCGTGCTTTTTGCCCTTGATGACATCAATGAGTATCTCACAGGCTTTGTAGCCTGCCTCGTCCAGAGGACGTGAGACCGTAGTCAGTGCAGGCAGATGATGTCTCGCGTTGTAGGTATTGTCGAAGCCCGTCACGATGATATCGTCGGGAACCACATATCCGTAGCTGGTGAGCTCCTCGATGGCAGCCAGAGCCATTGCGTCGTTTGCGCAGATAATGGCTTCGGGACGGGGCTTGCCCGACCTGATGAACTTTTCAACAGCTTTTTTGCCGTCAGATGGTCTGAATTCTCCGAAGAAGACCCTGTCCATTTCAGCAACGAGTGAGTTATCGGACATGACCTCCAGGAAGGCTCTGTATCTGTCGGCTGCCTCGGGGTTGGCAAGGGGACCGGAGATATAATTTATGAGCTGAGCGCCGTGGACCTTTATGACGTGCTCCACGATATCCTTCATAGCCTGATAGTTGTCGATGCTGACGTTATAGAATTCGGGATACTCGTCATAGTCCAGAACAGTGACGGGAAGCCCTGAGTCTCTGACCTTTGAGAGTATCTTTTCCTTTTCCACAGGGTCGCTTATGGTATTGGTCAGAAGGATAACGCCATCGAATTTCTTGTAATTTATAAGGGAGTATATATTATACTCGCCCTGATCGTATTTGCTGCTTGAGAGAACACCTCCGAAGGCACAGAAGCAGGAAATATTCGCCTGATACTTCTTTGCACATACGGTAATGCCGTCCAGTATACTGTTCTGGTATTCCTCGTCTATTCCTGCAACTATAACAGCTATTTCGATAATTTTTCGCATGGTCAAATCCCCCCCCGATCATGACGTAAACAGTTATATACTTTATTATAACACATAATAACTATTATTGCAACATTAAATCGTTATTTTTTGTGTATTATTTCAGTCGTGCAACCTGACACAAAAAGACCCGAAAGATATTCTTTCGGGTCATGAGTTTATCTTTTAAGAAGTCCCAGTTGATACTTCTGTGTGAGAATGCGCATAACGCTTTCGTCTATCCTGCTCTCGGGAATCTCGCCGCTGCGTACGGCACTGCACACCTCGTCGATAGCCTGACGGTAGTCCACGGGCATAAGGATAATATCCATGCCTGCCTTTATGGACAGCTTTGCAGCCTCACCCGAGGAGTACACCTTTGAGATGGTATTCATCTGGTGAGCGTCGGTGACAGCAATTCCCTCAAAGCCAAGCTCGCCGCGGAGCATTTTCGTTACTGCCGTATATGAAAGGTCACAGGGGAGATCGTCACCGAAGCCTGTGACGGTCTGGTGTCCCACCATAACGAAGTCCGCACCGTTGTCAATAGCTGCCTTGAAGGGAATAAACTCGGTCTCACGGAGCTCTTCAACAGAACGGTCGATAACTACGGTGGAATTTGTGTGGGTATTGCCGTCCTCGGCGCCAAGTCCGGGAAAGTGCTTCAGGGTAGCGCAGACGCCGTTGTCCTGAAGTCCCTTTGTGACTCCGCAGACCATATTTGCAACCACATCGGGGTCACTGCTGAATATACGGTCTCCCAGCTCGTTGCCGCTGCAGATATCCACATCCGCAACGGGAGCGAAGTCCACGTTGAAGCCGAGACTGTGCAGGTCTCTGCCGAGAGCTGCGCCTATGTCATAGGCTGTGCCATAGTCATTATCCTTGCCGTAATAAGCCATGTTGTAGAATGAAGCGGTACCCAGCTTCTGAGCGCACCTTGCAACGGTGCCGCCCTCCTCGTCCACGGCGGTGAAGAGTCCCACACCGCAGGCGCTGCGTGAATAGCTCTGGGTATTGCTTATCATAGTCTTTATCTGGTTCTTTGAGGTAAGGTTCTGGGCGAAGTAGATGATACCGCCCACGGGGTAAGCCGCCATAGCGTTTTTTGTGCCGTTACCCACCTCTCGCATGGGAGAGATACCCGTTATAGCCTCGGGAGTCACCATGAACATCTGTCCCACCTTCTGCTCAAGGCTGAGCTCATTGAGCACCTCCGCAGGTGATGGGTCGTGATTGATGGTAGTAGTGGTGACGGTGGTGGTAATCCTTACCGCTGTAGTACGTCTGGCGGCAGTAGTCTGGACGTACCATTTTGTAGTGACAGCAGGCTCGTAGCTCTGCTGCTGTGGCTCATAGCTGTTATTATCATCGGAGCCGCCATCGTCAGCAGGCTCCTCACTGTCATCGTTGTTTCCGCTGTCGGAGCTGTCCTCGTTTTTCTGAGTCTGAGCTGCAGTTGTAACAGCAGAGGAAGCAGTTACAGCAGTGGTTTCCGCCTTAGTGGTCACGGGAGCAGAGGTGATGAACTCGGTGACTGTTTCCTGGACAGGTGATAGTTCTTCTGTATCGTAAAACTCCTCGGTAACTGACTCAGGCTCTGTGGCGGCGTCTGTGTCGGAAGAGGTTTTGGGAGCCCTTCCGCAGCCTGTCAGCATGAGGCAAATACCGAGAGTGAAGGCAATGTGCTTTTTAAGTTTCAAAATGTCTTCCTCCTGTTGATGTTGTATACAACTATAATAACATGGCGACTGAAAAATGTCAATAAAAACAATGAAAGGCAGCAAAAAAATACTCCCCGATATATAACATCGGGGAGCGTTTTTCAGTTAGTGCTAAGTATGTGCTTTCTGAGAGCGATCATGTCGAAAACGTCGATGACACCGTCGCTGCACAGGTCACCGTTAAGGGGAGCAGCCAGGCTGTCCTTGCCGAGAAGGAACCTCTGCATAGCGGTGAGGTCTGCAACATTGCAATTACCGTCGTTGTTGACATCGCCCCTGACAGGTCCGCTGACAGTGGGAGAGCTGCCTGTTATCTCGGCATCTGTGAGGGCGCACTTGTATATCTTCAGGTTGTCTATCTCGCCTTTGAAGCAGGTGTCGTCCCGTAGTAGGACTTGCCGATATAGCAGCTTGTGCCCGAACCCATATCAGCTATCTGACCGTGGGTCTCAGTGGTCTCGCTGACGAACTTTCCGTCGATGTAGAGCTTTGAAGTTGCGTCGCTGAAGACCAGGGTATAGTTGTGCCAGTTCGTACCGTCCGCATCGCGCTCAATAACGGTCTCGTCGCGCCATGAATCTGTAGTTGCGGCAAATCTGAAAGTATCCTTTGCAACGCGGAAGAAGACGTACTTCTCGTCATTCTTACCTGCGGCAAAGGTGAAGAAGTTGCCTTCCGACTCGGACTTTATGTCCATGCTCACCGTATAATCGCGGCAGCCGTCCAGCAGTCCCGAGGGGAGCTCCGCAAAGGAGCTGTCGCTGCCGTCGAGACGTAGTCCCTTTCCGCTAAAGCCGTTTCCGTCAACGGAAGCACCGCTGCTGAGCTTGAGGTCTCCCGTGCCATTGTCAAAGTCGATGTCGATAACGGGAGCGGGAGTCTCTGCCTTGCTGACTGGAGTTCCGAAAATCTTCATTTCGTAGACCTGCGGATTGTACCAGTTATTGTCGGGATTGTTCTGGAGGGTGGCGTTCTTTACGTTGAGCCTTACATACCTTGCCCGTCCCTTGAGCATATCGCTGTTGAAGCCGTAGGTCTTGGTGACCGATTCGCTGTTCTTGTTGGTGTGGTCAAGGATCTGTGTCCAGTTGACGCCGTCAAGGCTGCCCTCCACGGTGTATGTGTAGTATCCCTCAGAGCCCTTGCAGATGTACCAGGAGGTCTGGATATTTGCGAGGTCACAGACCTGTTCAAGGTCTACCTGAACGTAGAAGGGCCACTTCTTATAGTCGCCGATTGCGTTGAAAGAGCTCTGGTAGGAGCCGTCCACTGCCTTGGCAGGAGAGTTTCCGCTCTTTGCCGCCAGTGAAGATGAAGCAGGCTTGTCCTGTGAGAGGAGCTCGCCCTGCTGAACAGGGAAAAGGTCTCCCGTTGAGGTGTTGTATTTGAAGTAGGGGCAGTAGTCATAGAAGGCGAAGCCGTTGTCGAAATACAGGGGGGGCACAGCGTGGTTCCGCTGGTATCCGAGGCTCTCAGCCAGCGGTAGGCGTGCATGGGTAGTTCTTGTCCTGCATATTCACTATCCAGCCCGACTGTGATGAGAATGTTGAGGTGTTGCCTATGCTGCGCAGGTCGCTCCAGTTGCCGCCGATGTCGGTGGTAACGCTGTAGGCGCCGCTGCTGGGGTACCAGCCTGCCGCCTGTGAGGTGAACAGGAAGTAGTAGCCGTCCTTCTTGATAAGGTTTGGGAATTCGCGGTACTGATCCTCAAAGAGAGTTTTTACCACGCGGGTAACATCGCTGTAATCCTCGTTCATCTGGAAGATGTACATGGTAGCGTTGGCACCCTGTCCCTCCTTGTTGGCGGCTGCGATAAGGTAGCCTGTTCCGTCATCGTCAAAGAAGATAGCCATATCGCGGACCTGTATATTCAGGGGATTGTAAACGTGGTGCACGGTGAATTGTCCTCCGGGAGTACCCGTGATAACAAGGGCTTTACCGTCGCTGTATCCGCTGGGCTTTTCCCAGTGCGCCCAGACCACCACCTTGTTTTTAGCGGGGATATAGTCGATGTGCACCGACTCTATCTTGCAGCTTGCCAGTGCCGAATTCTGTGAACTGTCCGCCACGTTTTTTTTCGTTGGAGAACCATTTTCCGTCCTTTGAGGTAGTCTCCGCAAGGTAAATATCGTCCTTGCCGGCGTGTTTTTTCAGAGAGTAGCTGTAGTAGGTGTCGCCCACCTTGTAGCCGTTGGTCTCATAGACCAGATTGCTGCCCTTCTGGTTGTCGTAGGTGTTGAGACCCGATGGAAGTGCGCAGGGAGTCAGCTCCTTTACCTCCGAGCAGTTCTCGCTGTTCTTGCCGATGACCTTCAGCTGATAGTAATAGGTCTGTCCTGTGGACATATCGTTGTCCGTCCAGGAGTTTCCCGTACCCTCGTATACGGGTACAAAGCCGCTGCTCTTGTCGGTGGATCGGTAGAGCACATAGCTTTGTGCGGAGAGCGTAGTAGCCCACTGGAGCTCTGCGTGGTCAGCCTTGCCGCTGTCGGCAACGGTAAAGAGATTTCCCACCAGACCTATCTCCTCGGAAAAAGCCTCCGAGGGAGCCTGTCCTGCTGCCTTGACATTGGACAGCTGCACGGGAGCTGCCGAAAGTGCCAGAGCTATAGCCGCCGCAGCGGACAGAAGTTTCTTTCTGATATTCATGATATTCCTCCTTTATGATAAAATAAAGTATATGTCAACTCAATTATAACACAATTATGAGCAAATAGCAATAAAAAAGATGATACACGGGGTATCATCTTCAATACTTATTTTATCACCGCAAACGCCTGTTTCAAGGTGGAGGCGGGGATTATATCCATATCGTAGTCCTTGGGGTCAACAGCGGACATGGACTGCTTCGGCACCACGCAGGTGCGGAAGCCCATACGCTCTGCCTCGCGGATACGCTGGGCGATATGTGATACTGAGCGTATCTCGCCGCCGAGACCTATTTCACCGAAGGCGATGAGCTGCTCATCTATCTGCTTGTCCATAATACCCGAGTACAACGCCATAGCCACGGGGAGATCTCCCGCAGGCTCGTCCAGACGGAAACCGCCGACGATGTTGAGGTACACATCGAGAGTTCCCATGTATATACCCAGACGCTTTTCAAGAATGGCAATAATAATGCTGAGCCTGTTGAAGTCAAAGCCCGTAGCCATTCTTCTGGGAGCGGCATAGCTTGTCTTTGAAGCCAGCGCCTGTACCTCAGCAAGAATAGGTCTGCTGCCCTCCATTACGCAGGCAACGCAGGTTCCCGAAACATTATGGGGACGCCCCTCCAACAGCATCTGCGAGGGATTAGCCACCTCGCGGAGCCCTTTGTCCAGCATCTCGAACACGCCAATTTCATTGGTGGAGCCGAAACGGTTTTTCACCGCGCGGAGAATACGATAGCTCTGATGGCGCTCGCCCTCAAAATAGAGAACGGCGTCAACGATATGCTCCATTACCTTAGGACCTGCGATAGCGCCGTCCTTGTTTACGTGTCCCACTATGATAATGGGTATCTCCTGATTTTTTGCGGTATGCATGAAAAGATTAGTGCACTCTCTTACCTGAGTCAGACTTCCCGGACTTGAGGTTATCCTGCCGATACTCATGGTCTGTATTGAGTCGATGATAGCTATATCCGGGGCGCTTGCGGCAATGGTCTGAGCCACAGCCTCAGCGTCTGTTGCAGTAAGTATGTACAGGTTTTCCGTATCAACGCCAAGGCGCTGTGCGCGGAGCTTTATCTGCCTTGCAGACTCCTCTCCCGAAACGTAGAGGACGGAGTGGTCCTCGCCGAGAAACTGGCATATCTGGAGAAGTATGGTGCTCTTTCCTATACCCGGTTCACCGCCGAGAAGAACAAGAGAGCCTTTCACAAGACCTCCGCCGAGGACTCTGTTCAGCTCTCCGATACCCGTATCATAGCGGACGTCATTGTCGGCGCCTATGTCCTCAAGCTCGAGGATACAGTCGGAAAGATCAGGAGCCGCTCCCTGAGAAGCCGTTCCCCGACCGCCTGCGGGAGAGACATCGGCGATGTCCTCCTCAAAGCTGTTCCAGGTGCCGCAGGAAGGGCATTTGCCGTTCCATTTTGTGCTTTCGTAGCCGCACTGATTACAGGTGTAGATATATTTTGATTTAGCCATAAATTACCTCATGAAAGGAAGGCATTCTCGATATTTTCTGCTGTGAGATCGTACTCTCTTCCGCAGCGGATAGTGCTGTCGGAGGGCTGGAAGCTGCTGATATCTGCGCCCGCCATGGACCAGCACTGTATAGAGCCGTAATAGTCGGCAGCGAAGAATATCTTTGAGCTTACATCGAACTGGATACCGCCGTCAGCGTCTGAGGTAGCTGAAAGCTCTTTTACGCCCTCGGTATCGAGATAGAGGATACGGGTCTCGGAGTCATTGAGGAGACCTGTTGATACTACCACCTCAGGAAGCTCATTGAGGTCAAGGTCAACTATCTCAAAGGCAGCGTCCTTGAGGTCGCCGCTTCCAAGTATCTCGGTGAGCTTATCCTTGTAGAGCTGCTTCTGGTCATCGGTAAGCACCTGAGTCCAGCACTTGCTGCGGCGGATAGCATAATTCACAGCGTCCGTGCCAAGTGAGAACTTTCTTCCCACCTTGACTGTAAAGGAATCCTGATATGGTAAGAGGGCTTCCTGGAACTTAGCCAGAGTAACGTCCTCGCCGTTGACCTCATAGCGGATAACTGCGCCGGATGAAGCGCTGTCCGCATTGGTGTAGAAATTCACATCGGTAACGAAGCTGCCGTCCTGATAGGTCTGGTATTCGCCCATCTTGAAGCCTGTGCCTTCGTAGAGGAAGCCGATAGCGTTCATTGCGGGAATGTAGTCGATAGTGCCGTATGAGCCCGAGTTTGTGATAAGGTCGGCTCTTGAACCGATAAGCCTGTACACCTCACACTTTGCCGCAACGTCATCGGAGGGTGAGATGATGAGCTCGGGGACGTCATCACCTGTCAGGTCACGGATCTCGAACATTGAGGTGTCTGTGCATCTGTCGGAGTTCTTGAATGCAACAAGAATGGTCTCAAAGGGCTCCTGCCAGTCGAAGGTAACGTTCTGAGGAGCTGTTTTCAGAGCCAGAGGATCCACCTCAGAGGTAGATACGGTCTTTTTGCTGCTGCAGCCTGCACAGGCAGAAAGGATAGCACCTGCTGCGATAAAGGATAATATCTTATCAATTTTCATTGTTGTTTCCTCCCGAATATCTATATATAGATATTGTACCACTTTTGACGAACTCTGTCAATAAATATATTATTACAGTTCGGATAAAAGGGGTCAGGGCATGAGCTCCCAGAAGTACTTTCTTGCGGACAGTGGAAAGTCCTCCATCACACCGTGCTCCGGGTCATAGAAGGTGCCTTCACAGTACAGTGACCAGTGCCAGCAGCGCGGAGTTTCCAGGCTCAGCAGGCAAATGGGGGGCAGCTCATCTTTTGAGGAGACCTGCTTTCTCTCGTCGGAGATATTGACACCATGTGAGCGGAAGGTGTGTTTCATCTCTTTAAGGTCGGTCTCGCGGTCATTTTTGAGAAATTCGCATATATATTCGGGAGTTTTCCCCAGCACCATAGCCAGCACAGCCTGACCGCACTGCAGGTCTGTTGGTTCGTGGATATATCGGATATTCATTGTATCACCTCTGTTATATTTTACAACATATCGCCTCAAAAATCAATTTAAATCATAATTTAACGCAAGCGCTAATAGTGATTAGTGCATAGTGGTTAGTGATTAGTTAATGTGTTCGCTGCGCTCACATTATTTAAATAACGTCGCCGAAGGCGACACCAAAACTAAACACTAACCACTAATAACTATTC
>Ga0116174_10000074_pt1 | contig 97432 bp, 83 predicted proteins | sample AD_UKC087_MetaG_FD_89801 | JGI IMG/M metagenome (GOLD analysis project Ga0116174, IMG submission 89801) | Active sludge microbial communities of municipal wastewater-treating anaerobic digesters from USA - AD_UKC087_MetaG | ecosystem: Engineered > Bioreactor > Anaerobic > Digestate | place: USA...
ACTAGTTCCAGCCTGCCCGGAACCGACCTGAGCTCGCTCAGTATCCTCAGCACTTCCTCATCTTCCGCTCCGAGAATCGATGCAGCAGAAAAAACTGCCAGAAGATTCGATGCATTATGGTCGCCGATAAAGCGTGTCCAGACATCCTTTCCCTGGATCCTGAGAGACATCCCGGAGAAATCCTGCTCGAGGACAGTGCAACGGAAATCAGCAAGTCCCTTTGTCGAAAAACTATATTTTGAAGCCCGGCAGTTCTGTACCATCACCTTCCCGTTTTTGTCATCATTGTTCACAAGAGCAAAAGCAGAACCGGGGAGTGAATCAAAGAACTCCTTCTTTGCTTTCAGGTAATTGTCGAATGTCTTATGGTAGTCGAGATGATCGTGTGTCAGATTTGTGAAGATGCCGCCTGCAAACTGCAAACCGGCAATTCTTTTCTGGTCGACGGCGTGACTGCTGACTTCCATGAAGACATAGTCGCAGCCGGCTTTTAGCATCTCTGCAAGAGTCCTGTTAAGTTCCACGGGATCGGGTGTTGTATGGGTGGCCGGCAATTCCTTGTTTACAATGTAGTTGCATACTGTTGAGAACAATCCGCACTTGTAACCCAGTCCCGAGAACACCCTGTAAAGAAGGGTGGCTATGGTCGTTTTGCCGTTGGTACCCGTGATTCCTGTAAGCTTAAGTGATGAAGAAGGATTTCCAAAGAATTCGGAAGCAACCACTCCCAGCGCCCTGGCGGAATCATCCGTAAGGATCCAACACACTCCTTCAGTGGGATTTTCAGGAAGCCTTTCACAAACTACGGCAGATGCTCCCGAGCTCACTGCCGCGGGAATGAAGTCGTGACCATCGCTTTTTGTTCCCCTAACTGCAACAAACAGAGTTCCCGGACCAACCGTCCGTGAATCGAATGATATGTCACTGACCATTGTTCCGGTATCACCCTTTACCGATACAATCCCTGCCCTTCCTGTCAGATCCCTTACGCTTCTCATATCAAATCACATATTCATATCGAGTGAAACGACACTCCCTTCATAGACCTTTGCCCCATGTTGCGGCGATTGCCTGAGGACTCTTCCCTTGCCGCTGTATTTCACCTTCAGCCCGGCATTCTCTATCAGGAAGACTGCATCCCTGAGACTCATCCCCCTTACATCAGGTACAAGCCCCTGCCTGACATCAACTCCCACCAGCCTGATGGTGTCGCCGCTAATGCGCGTGGCAACCCAGTCGTCCTTTGATGTTTTCCGGTACTTGACATCAAGCCCGCCAAGCACTTCGTTTATATCTTCCCTCAAACCGTTGCCGGCTTCGGGTACTAGACCCTTCTTATCTCCTTCAGAATTGTTGTCAGCCCTGTAGTCGCGGAAGAAAGTGGTTGCATAGACTTTGTCGGAGATCTCCTTGAAGACTGATCCGGCAACCACGTTTCCGTAGTAAACACCGTTGGACGGGGCATTTACCACCACAATACATGAATACAGAGGATTATCGGCAGGGAAATAACCCACGAACGATGCCTGGTAGGTCACTTTCCTGCGGTAACCCTGGTTGTTCATTGCAATCTGGGCCGTACCGGTCTTTCCTGCTATCCTGTATTCGGGATTGTTAAGGTTCCTGGCTGTTCCATTTTCAACAACTCCTTCCATCATTGCCCTGGCTTTCCTGATCGTGCTTCTAGAGGCAATCGAATTGATAATCACTTCCGTTCCGAAACTCTTCACAACGGAACCGTTCTTTGTTACAGCGGTGACAAACCTGGGGCGCACCATCTTCCCGTCGTTGGCAACCGCGTTGAAGAAGGTTAGTGTCTGCAGGGGAGTCATCTGAACCTCATAGCCATGCGACATCATGGGAAGGGAAAGCCCTGACCACAGCTTGTCGCCCGGGTACCTGATAAGCGGTTTGCCTTCGCCCTTGATCTGAATACCGAGAGGCTGGTTGAGTCTCATGGCATAAAGCCTGTTCACAAAGGCTTTGGGCTTATCCTTGTAATTCTCGTTTATAATTATTGAGGTGCCCACGTTTGACGACAGCTCGAAAACCTCCTTCACCGTAATCTTGCCGTAGCCTCCTTCCTTTGTATCCCTGATTGTCTTGTTGTAGAACTTTACGCTGCCGTCGCCGGTGTCGACAATGTCGCCCGTATCCACAACACCATCCTCTATGGCTGCCATCAGCGAAGCCAGCTTGAACGTGGATCCGGGTTCGGAGCTTTCAGCTATCGCGTAGTTATATGTTTCGTGATAGCTTCCGTTGTCAGCCCTTTCAAGGTTGGCTATCGCGCGGATATCGCCGGTGGCCACCTCCATCAGTACCGCGCACCCGTGGTGGGCATTATGCCTGCGAAGCTGCTTCTCAAGGGCGCTTGAAGCCACATCCTGAAGATCGATGTCGATTGTTGTCCGGATGTCGTTGCCATCTTTGGCTTCAATGCTTTCTCCGTTGTTCACTGTAATCCAGTCGCCGCCGGTAAGCCGCTGCTTTACTACCATCCCGTTTCTCCCTCCAAGCTCCTTGTCAAATGAACCCTCGAGCCCCACGCGGTTTCCCCCGGCGTCCTGAGTCAGATAACCTATTGTCCGTGCTGCAAGCTCGTTATTGGGAAGTATCCTCCTGTTCTCAGGCTGGGCAACAAGCCCTCCGCGGAACTGCCCTTCCCTGAATATGGGAAGCTCCTGAAGCTTCTTCAGAGTGGCATAATCAACCCTCTTCTGTATCAGAAAATAGCGGTCACCTCTTTTTCTTGCTGCCGTGATAACCGATTTCCAGCCTGATGCCGACCTCACTCCCAGGTGCCTTGAAAGACCTTCGCAGAGACCGTCTATCCCCTGCGACCAGGTCGAGGCTGTCATGCCGCTGCTCCTGGTATCCATGTATATCGAATAATAAGGGACGGAACTGGCAAGCAGCCTGCCGTCGCGGGCAAGGATATCACCCCTGTTTGCAGGCATCTCGGCTGTCTTGAAGACGTACTTCTCGCTCATCTCCGACCACTTGCCCTTTTGTATATACTGCAGCACCAGTATCTGAACTATCAGGGCAAGGGCACAGAATATCAAAACAAGGTAGACCACCCCGCTCCTGAACACTATTTCGTCCCTGACTGTCATTCTATTAATTATTTATCAACCACTAACTTATATGGCGGCCTCCTGAGTTCCTCCAGGCCAAGCCCCCTTTCACTTATCATCCTTGAAACCTCCGACTGCCTGCTCACCGACATAAGGTGAGTCGAAACAGAAAGGGCTTCGGCCTTCAGGTCCTTGACTTCCCTGCTCAACCTCGTGCTTTCACGTGTGATCCTTTCGGCATGGAAGCGATTGCCTATGTAATAAGCCCCGAGAATAGTCAGGAAGATGATGTACCACAGGTTCTTAAGAATTATCACATCAGAGAAGATAATTCCGCTCATAAGTTCCTTCATGAAACTGCCATGCTTTTCCTTTTTCGGTTTTTCTTCCTTCTGCTCCGGCGTATTCATATCTTTTCTGCTATTCTCAACCTTGCGCTTCTTGCCCTTTTATTATCTTCAATCTCAGACTCATCCGGCACAATTCCCTTCTTATTTATCAGCCTGAAGGGTGTGATCAGGTTTCCGTAGAAGTCCTTGTTCTCGATGCCATCGAAGTTTCCCGTTCTCATGAAGTTCTTCACCATCCTGTCCTCAAGGGAATGGTACGTGATTACCACCAGACGGCCATCCTTCCTGAGGACAGACAAGGCCTGCTCAAGCATCTCACGGAGACATTCCATCTCCTGGTTTACGGCAATCCTCAATGCCTGAAACACCCTCGCGTAGAACTTGTGTTCCTGTTTGAAAGGAGCCAGCTTTCCAATGGCGCTGATCATATCGTTGACCGTTGTAAGCGGCTTAAGCGCCCGGGCTGCAACAATCTCTTTTGCAACGCGTCTAGAATTGATCAGCTCGCCGTAATCGTAGAATAATTTAGCGAGTTCAGCCTCGCTCAGATTCTTAAGAAGAGAAGCAGCCGTGACGGAACCCTTCTTGTTCATCCTCATGTCGAGGGAAACATCCTGACGGAATGTGAAGCCCCTTTCCGGCTCATCAAACTGATGAAATGAAACTCCCAGATCCGCTATCAGTCCGTCGATTTGCTCAATGCCGTTGAACTTCAGATTATTAGCCAGAAACCTGAAATTCTGATTCAGAAAGATGAGCCTCTTGTCCCTGGGGATATTTCGCATTGCATCCTCATCCTGGTCGAATGCTATAAGCTTTCCCCCTGAAAGGCGGTTGAGTATCTCCATTGAATGGCCTCCTCCTCCGAAAGTGGCATCGACATAAATGCCACCCGGACGGATGTTTAGGCCCTTTATACTCTCCTCAAGCAATGCAGGTACATGGTAGAACATTATTCCATAGGCTCATTAAGGCTTCCACCCAGAAGTTTCTCAGCCAGATCGGCGAAATCTTCAGATGGCATTCCAATTGTTTCGTAAACTGATGCCGGCCAAATCTCAATCCTTCCGTCCTGTCCGGCAAGAACAACGTCCCTTTCAGCACCTATCAGATCCATAAGCCTCTTCGGGATCAGCATACGGTTGTTGCTGTCGAGGACAAGCTCGGCCGTTCCCTTGAAAAAGTTTCTCAGGAACATGTTGTGCTCACGGTTGTAGGGATTGATCTTCTTCCTGATCTTTTCGAGCTGCCTGTTCCAGTCGTCCATGGCATAGAGCACCAGGCAATTCTCAAAAATGTCTTTCCTGACCACAAAGTGATCCTGTGCAGCAGGAGGCATCTGCTTCTTGAATGCCGCCGGAAGGATTATCCTTCCCTTGGCATCCACTTTGCACGGGTAATCACCAATAAAAGTGGCCATATTCCAATTAGTTCAATTAAAACGCTAAAATAGGCAAAAATTATCCACTTTCCCCCACTTTGCCCCACTATTTTTTATATGATTGTTAATAACTTTTTTGGAGTTAAGGATTGAGAGCCTTATTTTCTGGGAGTTTCATCACTTAAAATTTTTTAAGAGGGGGATTTGTGTCCATCATGTCAAGTGCGGATACAGGTCAGGAGTTACACACGCCGCGAGTCGTTTGCCGTTCTTACGCCCCTTCAGGGCTTTACATCATAAAGGTCACTTGACCTCCGCTTGCACCGGAGGTTATTAAAATTAAACTGCTGCGCGGTATGCTATACCGGTAACATCTGCAATAAACCGTTGGTGACGTTTTCCGGCTTAGGCCATTTCAGATAATGGGATTCAGTTGAATCTTTTTTGTACTTTTACTCATCCGTTACAAGAAATCAGACAAATGGAAGAAGGGCAAAAAAGCGCTGAGGCACTGAAGGTTGATGTGGAGCAGGTTCTGTATTCGAAGAACCCGGCAATGAAGAAGGTAATCCCGGGCTTCCTGATAAGCTATCTGAAAAAAATAGTCCATCAGGATGAGATCAACGAATTCCTCAGCAAGGCCGGTCATCTGAAAAACGCTGAATTCATAGCTGAAGGGCTGAGGGAATTCGACATCAGCTACAGGGTTACAGGCAGCGAAAACCTTCCGGAACAGGGCAGGTACATCTTCGTCTCAAACCACCCCCTGGGAGGTCTTGACGGACTGGTTTTCATTTATGAGCTTTCACGTTACTATCCTGACCTGAAGTTCCCGGTAAACGATATACTGATGAACATAAAAAACCTGTCGGGCATCTTCCTGCCAATAAACAAGCACGGTGCCCAGGACAGGGAAGCGGCGCTCGCGATTGAAGCCGCCTATGCTTCCGACAGCCAGATACTTTATTATCCTGCAGGATTATGTTCGCGAAAGAAGAAAGGGGTCATCCGCGATCTAAAATGGCATAAAAGCTTTATAACCAAAGCTGTGCAATACAAGAGAGATATTATCCCTGCTTTTTTCTCAGGCCGGAATTCAAATTTCTTCTATAATCTATCCAACATCAGAACCTTCCTTGGAATCAAAGCCAATATCGAGATGCTTTACCTTGCCGATGAAATGTTCAAAATGAGGGGAAAGGCTTTCGATCTGGTTTTCGGCAAGGCCATCCCATGGCAGACCTTTGACAAAACAAAAACACCATCGGAATGGGCTGAATGGATTAAAGAAAAATCCTACCAATTGCAATCATTCATTTCCCGACAATCACCGAATCAAAAAATTTTCTAATTTTGATCCGTTTTTCAGTTCAAACTGAAAATTGTCATATCAATAAGTACGAGATGAAACCAATTGCTGAATCTCTTCCAAGAGATCAGATCATAGCGGAACTTACCCCAGATAAGCTGCTCCGTCGAACAAACAACGGAAACAATGAGGTTTACCTGTTTGACCACAGAAATTCCCCTGCTCTCATGCATGAGATAGGAAGAGTGAGGGAAATAACTTTCAGACACGCGGGAGGCGGAACAGGACAGGAAATAGATATTGATAGTTTTGACACTGACACTGAGGATCCACAAAAACAGCTGATAGTCTGGGACCCTGAAAACAAGGTTATCATAGGCGGGTACCGTCTGTATTTCCCTCCTAAAGACTGCACAACCTGCGATGTGACAAAACTCGCGTCTTCATCCTATTTCAATTTTACAGATAAATTCCTCGAGAAATACTATCCATACATGATGGAACTCGGCCGTTCCTTCGTCCATCCCGATTACCAGTCGATGACAATGGGAAGAAAGAGTCTGTATGCACTCGATAATCTGTGGGACGGACTTGGCGCGTTAATACTTGAAAACAACCACCTGAGATACCTTTTCGGAAAGGTCACCATGTATTCCCATTACAACCAGAAAGCCAGGGATATGGTTCTGTATTTCCTGAACAAGCATTTTAGCGACCCCGACAATCTGGTAAGACCGGTTGAACCTGCCAGCATCGCGATAAACTGGGATGAAATGAAGAGGATCTTTACGGGATGCGGTTACAGGGACGACTACAAGATACTGTCAAAGGAGGTAAGGAACCTGGGAGAAACGATCCCTCCCCTTATCAATGCCTATATGGGGCTCTCACCCACCATGAAGACCTTCGGTACCTTCATTAACCACAAGTTCGGCGAGACCGAGGAAACCGGGATACTGATAACCCTGCGGGATATTTACGTTGAAAAGATTAACAGGCATCTGGCTTCGTACAGAACCGACTACCTTATCAACTGGTTCTCTGCCGATAATCAGTAAGAATCCGGGATTGCCGAACCTGTCGGGATTTTGTCTGTACAGCCCGTAAGCATCACATTATTGATGATGTTTATTCAGCTCAGGAAAATTAATGATATCGGGTACCAGGATCGCATCCGGAAATACTTTCCTGATAAGCATAAGATCTCTTGTTCCTTCTATCCTCGATCTGTAATCGCCCACTCTTATCTTGTAATAGCTTGGCTTGTCGAAAGTGAGATACGATTCAATATCCGTAAACTTGGTAATGAACTCAGCCCGTATCTTTCCCGCTTCCTCACGGGCATTCTTTTCAGAACTGTTGTAAATCTGTATCCTGTAGCCCTCCATTCCTCCCAGCTTCATATTATAGAGAATATACCGGTTGATAAGAGTGTCGATACGGGGATCGTGGCTGATGTTCAGTTCTCCTGCACCGTATCGCGTGTCATTGTCGCGGAACAGGTCGGCTGTTGACGCGGAATGCTGAGCTGCACAAAAACCGGCTGATATAAAAAGAAAAAACAGTATTAAAAATTTTCTGCCCATAATTTCAATATTACTTTTCGAGCTCATCTGCAAGCTCATCGGTGATCTCCAGGTTATGATAAACATTCTGGACATCATCGTCATCCTCAAGCACCTCGATGAACTTCATAAGCTTCCTGGCCGATTCAATATCTAGTGTCCTGGTCATGTTGGGAATTCTTTTCAGGCCTGCATCTTCAGGTTCTATCCCCAGTTCATTAAGCTTCTTGTTCACATTTCCGAAATCTACTATATCACAGGTTATTGTCAGTATATCATCGTCTTCCTCAAACTCCTGAGCCCCGGCGTCTATCAGTTCAAGTTCAAAATCATCCGGTAAAGTCACCTCCTTGCTGATGGTGAAAACACCTTTCCGGTCGAATAATGAACTCAGGGAACCATTGGTTCCAAGCTTGCCCCCATGCTTGTTGTAAGCTGCCCTAACCGAGGCAACCGTACGATTGTTGTTGTCGGTAAGGCATTCGGTAAATACTGCTATACCGCCGGGACCATATCCCTCAAAGGATGTTTCAACATAATTGTCAGAATCCGATCCGACGGCTTTTTTAATTGCCCTTTCAATATTGTCCTTGGGCATGTTGGCTCCCTTGGCATTCTGGATCGCGAGCCTGAGCCTCGCGTTTGTCTCAGGGTCGCCGCCGCCTTCCTTGGCTGAAATGATTATTTCCTTGATGATCTTTGTGAAGATCTTACCCCTTTTGGCATCATTTGCCCCTTTCTTCCTCTTAATGGTAGACCATTTATTGTGACCTGACATACAAGTGATTTTTTAATTTCCCATACAAAATTAATTAAATCTTTAATACATCATTCATTGTATGTACTTTTGCTGTCAAAATCCATGCCTGTACAAGGCCTGAGGTGTTAGACGCGAGAATGTGTCAAACGGATTCCCTCCCGGGAGAGCCTGGCCCACTCATACGGGGTTAGGAGTGTTTCTTTTGAGCAGGGATGGGGTTTTGAAGCAGGGATGGATTTTTAAAACCGGTAAGCAGCAATGATTGACAAAAAAGTTTACATAGAAACCTACGGGTGTCAGATGAACGTGGCTGACAGCGAGGTGGTTGTCTCTATCCTGAAAGATCACGGGTACAAGCACACCGGTAATATTGGTGAAGCGGAGCTAATCCTGATAAACACCTGTTCAATAAGGGACAATGCCGAGCAAAGAATATGGGGGCGGCTCAAGGCCATAAGTCACCTAAAAAAGAAGAAACCGGGAATTATAATCGGCCTTATCGGATGCATGGCTGAAAGGCTGAAAGAGAGCGTGATGGAGAAGGAAGATATCGTCAGCCTCCTTGCCGGCCCGGATGCCTACCGCGATTTGCCTTCACTGATAGCCGAAGCGGAGTCGGGTAACAAGGCAGTGAACGTGCTGCTTTCACGCGAAGAAACATACGCTGACATTTCACCCGTGAGAATGGACAGTAAGGGTGTCACATCATTCGTGTCAATAATGAGAGGCTGCAACAACATGTGCGCCTACTGCGTGGTGCCATATGTGAGGGGAGCCGAGAGAAGCAGGGAGCCCGGATCGATTATCAGTGAGATAAAGAATCTGAGGGACAAAGGCTACAGGGAAGTGACCCTCCTGGGACAAAATGTCAATTCATACCTTTACAGTGAAGAAGGACACTCAGTGTCTTTCCCCGGACTACTCGAAAAAGCAGCTCTTGTCGATCCCCTTATCAGAATCCGCTATTCAACATCGCACCCAAAGGACCTGTCGGACGAACTACTTCATGTAATGGCGCAATATCCCAATATATGCAGGCATATCCATCTTCCTGCCCAAAGCGGAAGCAGCCGCGTACTGAAACTGATGAACAGGGAATATTCACGCGAATGGTACATGAAGCGTATCAGTGCCATCCGTTCAATTATTCCTGACTGCGCCATCTCTACAGACATAATAGCAGGTTTCTGCACAGAGACTGAAGAAGACCACAATGAAACCCTGTCGCTTATGGAATGGGCCGGTTATGATTTCGCGTATATGTTCAAATACAGCGAAAGACCGGGAACAAAGGCCGCCAGAAAACTTAAGGATGATGTGCCCGACGATGTAAAGACAAGACGCCTGAATGAAATAATAGCCCTTCAGAACAAACTGTCAGCCAGGTCAAAAAAGCAGGATGTTGGCAGGGTTTTTGAGGTTCTTATTGAGGATCGCTCAAAGAGGTCGGAGAGCCGTCTGTCGGGAAGAACATCACAGAACAAGGTTGCCGTATTCCCGGCAGAAGGCAGGAAAAAGGGAGAATATGTAAACGTAAAAATTGAGGGCTGTACCCCGGCTACACTTCTTGGAAAGATCATTTAACATTTATTAACTGTGAATTATTCAAATCGGATTTAACTTGCACTAAAATACAGAGACATAAATAACATGAGAACCAGGATTTTTTTACTTATTATACTGGCGATGGTTTCCTTCAGCATGTCGCCCGCCCAGAAATCCGGCAAAAAGATCAGGATATCGGGTCATGTCGTTGATGGTACAATGACGCCGGTTGTGAATGCAATAGTGATGGTCGACGGTGAGAAGACCAACGTGACCACCGATCAGAAAGGTATGTTCAGGATTAAAGTTAAACCTTCGAACAGCACGATAGCGATCTTCACCACGCCCAACGGCATCCTTGAAGAAAAGCTTGACGGAAGAAAAACCATTAATTTCAAATTTGAGGGTTCTGTTCCCGTTCAGATCGTGGAAAACAATCCGCTCGATGAAGTTGTGGATATCGGTTACGGATCTGTTAGTAAAAGAAGTATGACCGGAACCGTAAACAAAATTGACGGAACAAATCCAAAATATGCATCTTACCGGAATATATACGATATGATCAGGGGTGAGGTGGCCGGTGTTCAGGTTATGGGAAACAGTATCAGGATTCAGGGTGTGGGATCACTGAATCTGAGCACTGAGCCTTTATATGTGGTCGACGGGATGGTGGTAAGCTCCATTGCTGAAATCCAGCCGTATAACGTTAAGTCGATTGAAATACTCAAGGGTTCGTCGGCATCAATCTATGGTTCACGGGGAGCCAACGGAGTGATTCTTATTAAACTGATCGGGTCGGGCGACTGATACCGGGCTACCGGTCCTAATCCTTCCTTTTTAATATTAAATTCAGCTCATCGAGCTGTTTCTGTGATATCTCAGCAGGTGTGTCGAGCATGACATCCCTTCCCGAATTATTTTTCGGGAAAGCTATGAAATCGCGGATGGAATCCTGTCCTCCAAACATCGCAACCCAGCGGTCGAAGCCGAATGCTATCCCCGCGTGAGGCGGAGCACCGTATTTAAAAGCATTAAGCAGGAATCCGAATTGCTCCCCCGCTTCCTCGTCGCTGAACCCCAGCACTTTGAACATCAGCTTCTGTACCTCCTCGCTGTGGATTCTTACCGACCCCCCTCCTATCTCGACACCGTTGATAACCAGATCATAAGCATTGGCCCTTACCTTGCCCGGATCGGTTTCCATCAGGCCAAGGTCATCGGGATTGGGAGAAGTGAACGGATGGTGCATTGCATAATAGCGCGATGTCTCCTCATCCCATTCAAGAAGCGGGAAATCAAGAACCCAGAGAGGAGCATACACATCTCTTTTTCTCAGGCCAAGCCTTTCTCCCATTTCAAGCCTGAGCACGGAAAGAGCGGAAAGGGTATTCTTCTTCTCTCCTGCAAGGATCAGAAGAAGATCGCCCGGATGCGCACCGGCTTTTTCAATCCAAAGCTTCAAATCTTCAGGGCTATAAAACTTATCGGCCGATGATTTCAATGAACCGTCGGCTCCATATTTAAGATAGACAAGTCCTTTTGCTCCTACCTGGGGCTTTCTTACAAATTCAGTAAGTTCGTCTGTCTGCTTCCTTGAATATTCCGAGCAGCCGGGAGCGCGTATTCCCCCTATGTAATCAGCATTGTCGAACACGCCGAAACCTCGCCCTTTGACGGTCGATGTCAGATCGGTGATCTTCATCCCGAAACGAAGATCGGGCTTGTCGGATCCGTAGAATTCCAATGCTTCGGCATAGGGAAGCCTGGTGAAAGGCCCGGGAAATTCGATCCCCTTTATCTTCCTGAAAAGATGCCGGGCCAGTCCTTCAAAAGTATCAAGAACATCATCCCTTTCAACAAACGACATTTCGCAGTCGATCTGGGTGAACTCGGGCTGGCGGTCGGCTCTCAGATCTTCATCCCTGAAACATTTTACTATCTGGAAATACCTGTCAAAACCTGCAACCATAAGCAGCTGCTTGAGCGTCTGGGGCGACTGCGGCAGGGCGTAGAAGCTTCCCGGCTGCATCCTCGACGGAACTATGAAGTCGCGGGCTCCCTCAGGAGTGGATTTGATCAGAACGGGTGTTTCAATCTCAACAAATCCAATTGAATCCATATAGGCCCTGACCTCCCTGGCTACATTATGCCTGAGTATGATATTGTTTTTAACACTGTTCCTGCGAAGATCAAGATAGCGGTATTTCATCCTCAGCTCCTCTCCGCCGTCGGTATCCTCTTCAATGGTGAATGGTGGTATCTCACTGCGATTGAGAACCTTCAGCTCCTCAACTTCTATCTCAATCTCTCCTGTTGGTATTTTAAGGTTCTTGTTGCTTCTCTCCCTCACCTTTCCTAAGGCCTGGATGACATATTCCCGTCCGAGCTTTCGCGCCTGACTGCAGAGTGCAGCGTCAGTCTCCATATCGAACACGAGCTGTGTAATGCCGTACCTGTCGCGGAGATCCACAAATGTCATTCCTCCAAGATCTCTCGATCTCTGCACCCAGCCGCAAAGGGTGACCTCAGTGCCTGCATCGGCAAGCTTTAGTTCTCCGCAAGTATGTGTTCTGTACATATTCAGATTATTAAGTCCGACAAAAATAAGAAAAAATGATTTCCTGCCTCTTTATTGTATAGCCCATTATTGCCTGTATTGCACAATGTGCCGGCAGGCGGAAGCTGTTTGCAATGAATAACCGGAAGAAATAAAAAACCAAAGCTTTTCAACACCGGTGCTGACAAACGGTTTTATTCATAATTTTATACAGTTATCTTGTCACCCATGACCGACAGCTACGACGAACGTTTTATGAGGGCTGCCATCGACGAGGCAAAGAAAGCGCTTGCCAAAAAGGAAATTCCTGTTGGCGCCGTTATTGTCTGCAACAATATGATAGTAGCCAGGGCTCACAATCTTACTGAGACACTGAATGATCCCACTGCCCATGCCGAGATGCAGGCAATCACAGCTGCTGCAAACTGGCTGGGTGGGAAATACCTGAGCGGATGCACGGTATATGTAACCCTTGAACCTTGCGCCATGTGCGCCGGAGCAATTGGCTGGAGCCAGGCCGACCGGCTGGTATACGGGGCTCCTGACCCGAAAAAAGGATACACCCTGCTAAGGGGCCGGCTGCTTCATCCCAAAACAAAGGTTCTTCCGGGAATCCTCGAAGCCGAATGCGGAAGCCTTATTGCCGGGTTCTTCAAAACCCTGAGATCAGCCTGATAATAATACTCTATAAAAATCTTTCAACCATGACTTTAGACAACGGCAAATCAGTGATCCACCAGAAAATACTGAAGAGATCGGCAATTATACTTTACCTCGCCTTCCTGGTGATTTCCCTTGCTGCCGGTATTATTAAATTCCCTCTCCTGGGAATGTCAAAATCCGTCTGGCTGTTACTGATCACAGCCTTGTTCCTTATAGTGATACTTATCCCGGTCATCCTCAAGTACCAGTATATTTACTTCTCCGACGAAGGGGATCTACTTATATTCAGGTATTTCAGCACAGGAATCGTGGAGGGGAAAAAGAATTCGGTGGAAATTGAGAAGAAATCCTTTTCAGGCTTCACTGTCGACAAGAGCTTTTTGGGACTTATCCAGAGTGTAACGCTCTACCAGCGAATGAAGGAAGGAGTCGCCAAATATCCTCCCATCCACGTAAGCAACCTTAAGCCCCGTGAAAGGGAGAAGATCATAAATATACTTACTTCATACGCGCCCCGGGTAAAAGGCAAAAAGAGGTCATAATATGAGTTAAATCATTTTTAATGAATAAAATAGAATTAACTTTGAAACAAAAAACCTCAGGCCGCTTATAGCGCATACATCAAAATTCAAAATACAATTAAAGACATTAACTTGATTATCCCATAAACAAAAAAAATGAAAAATATGAACGTAGAGAAAATCATGAACAGCCTCGAGAAAAAACATCCCGGGGAAAAAGAATATTTACAGGCAGTAAGGGAAGTGCTCGAGTCGATAGAAGAGGTTTATAATGAAAACCCTAAGTTCGAATCAGCCAATATCATAGAACGGATAGTGGAACCCGATCGTGTGATAACCTTTAAGGTGCCGTGGGTGGATGATGAGGGTAACGTAAAGGTAAACCTGGGCTACAGGGTCCAGTACAACAATGCTATCGGACCCTACAAGGGAGGATTGCGCTTCCACCCCAGCGTCAACCTGTCAATCCTGAAATTCCTGGGTTTCGAGCAGGTATTCAAGAATGCCCTCACAACCCTGCCAATGGGTGGAGGCAAGGGGGGATCGGATTTCGACCCGAAAGGAAAGTCGGCTGCAGAGGTCATGAGATTCTGCCAGGCCTTCATGCTCGAACTATGGAAATACATTGGTCCCGAAACCGACGTCCCAGCCGGTGATATAGGCGTCGGAGCAAGGGAGATCGGTTACCTCTACGGAATGTACAAGAAGCTGAAAGGCGACCATACCGGTGTTCTTACCGGAAAAGGCGCCAACTGGGGCGGATCGCTGATAAGACCTGAGGCAACAGGATTCGGAGGAATCTATTTTGCAAATGAAATGCTGCGTACCAGGAATGAGACAATCGCCGGAAAGACCGTAGCGATATCAGGTTTCGGAAACGTTGCATGGGGAGCCGCGCTCAAGGCAAGTGAACTGGGAGCAAAAGTGGTAACCATTTCAGGACCCGACGGCTATGTGTATGATCCTGAAGGTATCTCAGGGAAGAAAGTAGATTACATGCTTAAACTCAGGGCATCGAACCAGGATATTGTCAAGCCTTATGCAAGTGAATTCGGGGGAGTCGAATTCCACGAAGGCAAACGTCCCTGGGAAGTGAAGGTGGATATCGCCCTCCCATGCGCCACCCAGAATGAACTCAACGGAGATGATGCCAGAAACCTTGTCAATAACGGGGTAATGATGGTTGCCGAAATCTCAAATATGGGATGCACTCCTGAAGCTATAGAAGTATTCCAGAAAAGCAATCTGCTGTTCGCTCCCGGAAAGGCCGTAAATGCCGGAGGAGTGGCAACATCGGGACTTGAAATGACACAGAACTCGATGAAAATGAAATGGAACAGCCAGGAGGTCGATAAGCGCCTCCATGAGATCATGAGCAATATCCACGAACAGTGCGTGAAATACGGAAAGAAAGCCGACGGATCGGTCGATTATGTCAAGGGAGCCAATATTGCAGGATTCCTTAAGGTGGCCAATTCGATGGTGGATATGGGAGTGATCTGATTCCTGCCATGGCCCCGGCATTCAAAGCAGCCTGGCAATGATATTTTTTTAAAGGCCCCTTCCTCAGGAAGGGGTTTTTTTTGTATATTGGCATGTCTCATTTGCTCGTGCCATGCCGGAAGTTTCTTTAAAGCACAAGATCGCTTTAAGCCTGATACCACGTATAGGTGATATCAGCGCCCGAAAGCTCGTTTCCCACTTCGGAAGCGTTGAAGCCATTTTTAGTGAACCCTACAGGAATCTGGTAAGGATTCCCGGGATAGGATCAGGACTGGCAAAATACATATGCGACAGGTCCTACCTCAAAATTGCAGAAAAAGAGGAAGAATATGTTATAAAACATAATATCCGGACATATTTTTATCTTGATAATGATTATCCGTTCAGACTCAGGCAATGCGAGGATTCACCCGTCATTTTCTATTTCAGGGGAAACTGCGACCTTAACAGTTCCAGGATACTGAGCGTAATCGGCACAAGAAATGCAAGTTCCAGGGGAAGGGAATTATGCAATAACATAATAGAATCGCTTGCTGAAAGACATCCAGACCTTATTATAGTCAGCGGACTAGCCTACGGAATCGATATTGCCGCTCATAAGGCCGCACTCGCAAATAATCTGCAAACCATTGCTGTCCTTGGTCACGGTTTCCAGACCATCTACCCTTCAATCCACAGGTCGACCGCCGAAGCAATGTTGAGAAAAGGAGGATTGCTAACCGATTTCGTCTCCAACACCCTGCCCGAAAAAAATAACTTTATCAAAAGGAACAGGATTATTGCAGGATTATCCGATGCAACCCTGGTTGTCGAATCGGGTATTAAAGGAGGGGCGCTTATAACCGCCGATATAGCAAATTCTTACAACCGTGATGTTTTCGCGGTTCCGGGAAGACCCGACGACCAATGGTCGGCCGGCTGCAATAACCTGATAAAGAAGAATAAGGCAGCTCTTGCTGAATCGGCCGAGGATATTGAAAATATTATGGGATGGGAACCCGAAAAACCTGCAAAGGCGGTGCAAACAGCCCTTTTCTCCGAAATGACCGAAACGGAGCAAAAGATATTCAATCTGATTTACAAGGAAGGCGAAATTACAATCGACCAGATCTGCAGGGAACTTGATATTCCTATCAGCAAGTTATCATCCCTGCTGCTTCAGATGGAATTCAGGGGACTGGTAAAATGCTGCCCGGGGAATCTTTACAGGAGCTGAATAGAAAGCACAGGGCACGGGGCGCAGAGCTCAGGGCACAGGGCGAAAGAACGGCTTTATATCGAAATCATATTGGTTAATATTCCATGGTTTTTCTAATTTTAACACCAGGATCTTATTCTCTGCTTTAAGAATGAATGCAGGAGTACAGCTCTTTTTGACTATGATAAAAGCCGTGAAAGTGGCTAACGCTGTGATTTCTAAGGAACTTGTTTGATGCAACTGATAGACACACATACCCATATTTACCTCCCTGAATTCGACGACGACAGGGACGAAGCAATAGAAAGAGCTGTAAACGCGGGTGTTGTGAAACTGCTGATGCCTAATATCGATTCTGCCTCCATCGACAGAATGCTGGCTGCCGAGAAACGATATCCCGGAATATGCCACCCGATGATCGGACTGCATCCCACTTCGGTTTCAGAAAATTATCACGAAGAACTCGAAGCCATTGAGCTTGCCGCTTCATCGCGTAGCTACATTGCCATCGGTGAAATAGGACTAGACCTTTACTGGGATAAAACCTATCTCAGTCAGCAGATCGAAGTTTTCAAAAGACAGATTGCCATGGCAATCTCTTCCTCACTGCCGGTGGTTATCCACTCGCGCAATTCGTTTCCTGAAGTGTTCCGGGCACTCGAAGATTTCAGGGGATCGGGTCTCACAGGTGTCTTTCATGCATTTACGGGCACAGCCGATGATGCAGCCAGGGCAGTGGACATGGGATTCAAAATAGGCATAGGAGGCATAGTTACCTTTAAAAATTCAAGCCTTCCAGGCATTGTCAGGGAAGCCGGACCTGATAATATAATCCTGGAAACAGATTCTCCCTATCTTGCACCTGTGCCACACCGTGGAAAAAGAAATGAGAGTTCTTATATTTGTCTTGTGAATGACAAGGTGGCTGAAATTCTTGGGATGACCAGGGAAGAAACCGCCGAATTAACATACAGGAACTCCATTCAACTTTTCAGATTAATAAAATGATTTTATGACAGGCAGGAATGAGACATCGATCCTTCTGATCTATACGGGAGGAACCATCGGTATGGTACATGATCCGGTAACCGGCTCCCTGATTCCGATCGATTTCAAGCTGATTACCACCCATGTACCTGAACTAAGCAAGTTCGGTTATGATATTCAGGCAATCTCGTTCGATCCTGTAAAGGACTCCTCAAACATCGATCCTCAGGTATGGATCAGGCTGGCCGAAATAATAGAAGAGTTTTACGACAGATTCGACGGTTTTGTTATTCTTCACGGAACCGATACCATGGCCTATACGGCATCGGCCCTCAGCTTCATGTTCGAAAACCTGAGGAAACCGGTTATCTTTACCGGATCACAACTGCCCATAGGCCTGCTAAGGACCGACGGCAGGGAAAACCTTATAACCGCCATTGAAATAGCTGCCGCCAGGGACCTTGGTCTGTCGCTTGTTCCGGAAGTGAGCATCTATTTCGACAATAAGCTGACCCGTGGCAACCGCACAAGAAAATACAGCGCGGAACATTTTGACGTGTTTAAATCGCCGAATTATCCGCCGCTGGTAGAGGCCGGTATTCATGTGAAATACAACACCCATGTGATCAGGTATCCCGATCCGGACAGGGATCTGATTGTAAGGAAATCGTTCGATACGAATGTGGCCATCCTCAAGATCTTCCCCGGAATCAGCCGGAACCTGGTAAGTGCGATAACACACACCGAAGGACTGAGAGGATTAATCATAGAGACTTTCGGGTCGGGTAATGCACCAACCTATCCATGGTTCATCGAAGAACTGAAATCCTATATCGAAAGGGACGGTATTATTTTTAACGTAACGCAGTGTCATGGTGGAAGTGTGGAGATGGGAGTGTATGAAACAAGTCTTGAGATGCGCGAGGCAGGCGTGATCAGCGGAAAGGACATTACTTCCGAGGCAGCGGTCACAAAACTGATGTTCCTGCTGGGTACATGCAATTCAAGGGAGGAAGTTGAGAAAAACCTGCAAAGGTCAATGGCAGGGGAGATTTCGTGAGCGATAAGCGGTATGCGGTACGAGGTAGACAGGAAGCGGTGGGTACCGGAGGACATGAGACAGCATGCGGAAGGGGTACGGGGTATGCAGCGGAACTAAGTGCCAGAGGGTTGCCGGTTAAAAAATAATTTGTAAATTGCGCCGCCATTTCCCGGAGAGATGCAGGAGTGGTTGAACTGGCCCGCCTGGAAAGCGAGTATACCCCAAAAGGGTATCGGGGGTTCGAATCCCCCTCTCTCCGCAATACAAAAATACTCCCGTTCAGCCCTCATTCTGAACGGGATTCTTGTTTCTCAGGGCATCTCTCGTTTTGTTTTTCCCGATACGGATGATATATCCAAACGAATGATAGCAGTATGATGGAAGGATTTTTCGGCATGTTTAAGACCGACTGCTTTGTCATTCGGCGAATACTTGTCCAAAATCAACTCCAAAGCCCGCATCCGTTCTTCAGCAGAAATGTCTATGACGGCAGTACCTCGTACAAGAATACTTTCATAAGCGGTCGTGAATTTGTGAGGAATTACATTCGTTTGTCCTACAACGCAGAATGAAACCCTGGAGTTGTCTCTTATACAGTTCAATTTATGTCCTTCAGGTGCGCAATGGAAATATATTGCTCCCTCCCCATCCCATACATAACTAATAGGAATGCCATAAGCTCCGCTTCCCTCTGCACCGGTTTCTACCATTGACAGAAATCCGAATTCTCCCGAACGTAATAAATCAGTTGCATTCTTCTCATCCAACAGACGATCCTGTCTGCGAACATTAACATTAATATACTTCATCACATCAAATCTTTTAATTTACTTATATCGGTGATACGACCCGCTCCGCCTTTAAACTCTATTATTCCATCGCGCGACATTTCTGATATAGCTCTTGACAGCCAGAGACGTTCAACTCCAAAATAACCGGTTCTGTAAATCATTCCGGTTATTTCCGACTAAGCGCTGACAGCTGACAGGGCTCAAAATAATACGAATTTTTTACCAGATTTCCTTGCTTCCTTTTCTCTTTTTTCATAATTTGGTCTTGTCTCGTTGCTGATTTTTTATGATCCCTTTTCATCCATGCAGGCCATGGCCTGTTATTCATTGGGCATCTGTCATCATGAGGCCGCTTTTGTCGCTATGCCTCTGGCTCCTTGCTTGCGCCATGCTTTCAGGTCAGGTCTGTTCAATATCTGCCGAACATACCGATGCCATGTGTTTCGGAGAGTCGACCGGCACAATAAACATCACCGTAAGCGGAGGCCTTGAACCATATCAATTCTCATGGACCGGTCCGGGATCATTTACCAGCACTGACCAGAATCTGAGCGGACTGAGTGCCGGGACCTATACAGTGGTTGTCAGCGATGCCGGTGGTATTTGCCATGATACGGCAAGAATAACCGTGGGACAGCCGGATCATCCGATGGAATTCAGCGTCCAGCCCCTCGACCAGACTGACTGTTACGGTAATACTGTTGAGTTTTCGGCTCAGGTCAATGGTTTTATCGGGCCGGTAAGCTACCAGTGGCAATCAAGGCCTCCGGAAGCTGAGTTCAATGATATAAACTCTGAAACCTCCCCCGTTCTGGTTATTCATGATATCGGCGTAAGCGGTCAAAACATCCATGGCACCGAATACCGTCTGATTGCCTCTGACAACTGTTCAACAACAGCTTCCGAAGCAGCCCTTCTTGAGATAAATGCAGTGACCGGACTGACCGGATCGGTCAATCTGACGATCTGCAGCGGCAGCGGCACATCATATGAAGTTTCAACCAGGGGAAATGTAACAGCTTACCGGTGGTCATTCAATGACGGCACGGGCTGGCAGCCGATAAACGACAACAGCACTTATTCGGGAACCACAACCCAACAACTTACAATATCGGATGCAACACCTTTACAAACCGGAGCTTACAGGGTGTCTGTCACCTTTACCACCCTGAACCAGCCTGAAAGCTATCCCGTATGCGTGGTCACAACGCATACGCGGAACCGGAACCTGATGGTAATGCCGCCGCTAATGCCGCCTGTAATTTCTTCTGACCAGGCAATCTGTCTGGGTGAAACTCCGGCTCCGCTCACTGCAACTTCATCAACAGGCGGGTCCGGGCCACCATTCTCGTATCAATGGCAGTTCAGCACCGATAATGTAAACTGGATTGACCTGACCGGAGAACAGGGTCTTTCATACTCCCCTCCTCCCCTGCTGACAACGACCTGGTACAGAATAGCCGTAACAGACGAAGGCCCCATGAACTGCGGAACCGCATACGCTTTTCCTGCCGCGATTGTTGTCAGTCCCCTGCCTTTAACATCAGCGATTTATCATAACTAAACAATACCAACACCAATAACAACACCAATAACAACATGAAACCCACATGTATCAAATACACAAACACGTATAAATATAATTTTCAAACATGTGCGGTTCCCCCGCTTGAGCGGGGCAGGCTATCATACCATTAAAATCAAAATTGTATTATGAAAACAAAAGCTGCATTTCTTAAAACAATCCTGCTGATCATTACATCAGCAACTTTCACGGGACTATGGGCTCAGCCAAGTACCGCCGATCCCGATCATGCCTGCTTAAACTCCACGGAGGACTACTGGGTTACAGATACCCCCGGATCGACCTATAACTGGGTGCTCTCGGGAGGGGGTACAATCACCCAGGGGCAGGGTTCAAGCGCTATCCGGATCAACTGGACGACTACGGGAACATTCACCCTGACGGTAACAGAGACACTGGCCAGCACAAGCAATTGTACCGGAGCTCCGGTCACTCTGAACATTATCGTCAATCCGCTGCCGGTTCCAACAGCCACTGCCAACTCACCGTTCACAGGAGGTGACCTGAACCTTATCGGAGGACCTGACGGAATGGCTTCATATGCCTGGACAGGACCAAACGGCTTCAGTTCTACAGAACAGAATCCGGTTATTACAGGTGTTACTGACGCTGCTGCCGGAACATATACCCTGACGGTAATAAATTCTGCCGGATGTTCAGCCTCAACAACGGTTGATGTTACTATCAACACTGTTGATCTTCCTACAGCTGTAGCCAATACTCCATGCGTCGGAGGCGATCTTACCCTGATCGGAGGACCTTCCGGCATGGCAAGCTATTCATGGACAGGACCAAACGGCTTCAGTTCTACGGAACAGAATCCTATAATAACGGGAGTGACGGCTGCGGCTGCAGGAACCTATACCCTGACAATTACGAATGCCGGCGGAGGCACTGCGTCTACAACAGTTGATGTTGTTATCAATCCTTTACCTTCTCCTGTTATAACCGGAGCGAACCCGGTTTGCCAGAACACCGGTGGAAGCACCGAAATCTACAGTACACCTGCCAACGCCGGTAGTACATATAACTGGACAGTCGTTGGAGGTACACTCAGCGGACAAGGCACTAACCAGATTGCTGTTCTTTGGACAACTCCGGGTGAAGGATCTGTCAGTGTCACCGAGACTGTGATAAGCACCGGATGCACGGCAACGGCTACTATTGAAATAACCGTTCAGCCTGCTCCCGTAACAAGCGGTATTTATCATAATTAGACTTTGGACAGAAAGTCCTTTACAGGAAGTATTACTTAAACTTCATTCTTGTGACTGTCTGAAAAACCGGCTTTTATCCTTTTATCCCCATGTGACTCGGGGAGAAATGTTGCTAAATAAGGTTTTTCAGACAGTACCACGGGAATGGCATAAAATACCATGACACTTGCTCAAAAGGCATGTCTATATGATCGCCTTTGGCATATTGCATTTTATCTGCCTCAGGTCAGCCGGCCAGATGACAATGCCCGATCATGTCTGCCCCGGACAGACAAAACATTACTATGTCAATCCCGGCCGGCTTACAGCTTCAACCTATACATGGTGGATTGACGGCAGGATCGTACCCGAAACGAATACCGCTGAATTATTCCATACCTGGGATTCCTCAGGGACTCACTTGCTCGAAGTGCAGGAAACCTCGTCCAATGGTTGTACGGGGCTCAGGATATCCGGACTGGTACTGGTAATTCCCCGACCTGAAATTCAAATCACTGTAAGCGACACCTTGCTTTGTAACGGAGAGCATGTGGTCATTCATGTTAAAAATCCGACTGTCGTGAGTTGGGGAAAATGGATGTATGATCTTGATGTCGAAGCAGAACCGGAAATAAGCGGACATACCGCAAGTAACACATATTCAAGTCCGGCTGATCTCTGTGAGATACTTTTCAACAGGGGCAGGGAAATACACAAGATAGTCTACACATTCGTGCCATTTATTTTAAATGATAAGGGAGAGCGCTGTTGTGAAGGGAAAGAAGTGAAGATCACGGTATGGATTCATCCCGGATTCAAATGCAGGGAAGACTTGTTGAATATCCCGAATGCTTTTTCCCCAAACGGGGACGGGATAAATGATGTCTGGAACATTATCGGGAAAGAATCCTTTCCAGGTATAGAAGTAACAATCTACAATCGCTGGGGGCAAGCGGTATGGAAGTCAGCCAGGGGTTATCCTGTTCCATGGGACGGCCGGAGCCGGGGAAAAACCTTGCCGGTGGATTCTTATCATTACCTCATCGAGCTTCACGATGGGACAAGGTCAATAATAGGGAATGTTACGCTGTTGAGGTGAAAGAGGATTTTGTCGTCTCCGGCTTTTTATCTATCTTATCATGGATCATTTGCCGCAGTCATTCTCAGCCAGAATTACCCTCAGACCAATGGCAGAAGCGGCTTTGAATCAGTCAAAACCGGACAAGCTTGGAAACACAGATCCATATTCCCATCCCCTTCCTTTTCAACCCGCTAAAACACTATCTTCCCTTTATCAGAAGTTTTGCAACAAGCAGGACAATGTCAGTCAACGATCCGCGGCTGAAGGATCTGACAAGGGAAATAAAGCATATAGGCTCACGTGTCATGGATATATACAAGGGCAGCCTTACAATGGATGAGATCTTCGATGAAGTCATCGATTATCTGGAGAGTAAGTGTCTTTTATCACAGTCCGGTTATATGGCATGGACAGGAAGAGACTCCCGGGATTTCAGAATAATAACACTGTCGGACGGCTCACGGTGGACACTCAAATACCACGACAATGCCACCAGGTTCGTCCATATTTTTCCTGCACGATCGGGTCCGCACTCCTTCCGGACAAAGGCAAACACTCTGAAATCGGCCATCCTTTACCTGGCAGTAATCGGAAAGGATTATGTAACAGATGTTGACCTCAACGCTGCACGGGTGTTGGCGGGATTGTCGCCTGTCGGAAATGTTGCCGATGCTGAAGCTGTTACTGAAATGATAGAAATTATCAGGAGCCTCTGATACGCGCTCTACTATAACATGAACATTTCCTGAGCCTTGTAAAAAATATGCCTGCGGAATATTTTTTATTATATTTACATTTCCAAATTCTGCCCGACAAATGACCGAAACCGAAAAGATCAAAAGCCTTGTTCTTGCTCCTTATATAATAAAAGCTACCGCACTTATCGGCAAACAGAGAGGCGTTGGCGGAAACCAGTTCCGCCATGCTATGGCGACAATGGCAATACTTCTAGATTACAAGTTTTTCGATGACCATATACTGCTCAAGGCTTCTGTCATACACGATTTGCTGGAAGATGTACCGGAGACCAATGTGTTCGAAATAAGGATTATCGAGGGGCAGGCCGATGATGTCCTGGCTCTTGTAAAAGAAGTTACCAGACCTGCTGATATGCCAAAGGAGCTTTACCTGAAAAATATTCTTGAAAACGGCTCCTACAGGGCAAAAGTCCTCAAATGCGCCGACAGGATATCCAACCTTACCGACCTTAATACCGACACTCACTCTGTAAAAAAGATAAATGATTATCTTGATGAGACCGAGAAATGGGTGCTGCCTATGGCTCAGCAGGTGAATCAGGATATGTTCAGGGAGCTGTCGGATCTGATTATAAGCCGCCGAAAATATGCCCGATGCGCGTCGGGATTAGAACCGGAAAACGCTTCGGAATAGCACAGGGCACAGAGCACAGGGCACAGAGCTCAGGGCACAGGGGGAAGAACGGCATGCGGCTCGCGGCGAAAGACGAAGAGACTGCAAGACCGCAAGACTGCAAGACCGCAAGACCGCAAGACCGCAAGACCGCAAGACCGCATAATGATTACACATAAAAACTACCATGTCGCGTTGGCACAATGTTTGTTGCTAAATGTCTGATATTTTAATCTGCTTAATCCTGAGGATACTGATGAAATATACAACCATAACCGTATTATTCTTTTTATCACTATTGGGTTGTACAAAAGATGGTTGCAGTAAGATATTACTGCTTAAGGTTGACTATATGACAAATACATTCGAGGGAGGACATGAACAGATTTTATCGAAAGGAATATCCGATTCGGATACAATTCCTATTATCGTTGAATACGCTCCTCCGGGAGATTTTGGTAATATCAGGTTAATCTATAAACCAGGCTCAGAAACAATTTTCGATGGCTCCATTATCTGGATGGGAACCGGTAAAATCTCATATCCCAAATCATTTTATGACCCCGGTAATTATCCGAAACTTTCATATCAGATAAATTTCCCCGATAGTTCACGAATACAATATTTAGATTATTTCTCACCCAGGAATCTGGATTACTCAAATATCTGGGAATCAATAAATGATCTTGAAATAGTTTCAGAATATCTTAGCAGTCAAAAAAAGATAGTGTTTTTCCTTTATACGCCAAGTGTAGGTGCCGGTGATCCAAATACCTGGGATTGGTTTGTAATATTCAATAAATAAAACGCGGCACAGATACACCTATCCGGGCCGGGTTTATATTGATATGAACCTTTAACCTTGAACTTGGCAAAAACCTTAAACTTTAAACTTTAAATCCGTCAGGGCACTAACCACACAACCAGCACTGCACAAACAACTTACACGACCTGCAAGACCTGCAAGACTTGCATGACCTGCAAGACAAAGTAATATGTATGCGATGTGTTAACATTTATCTCTTAATTCGCATTAATAATATATTTATTACTTTTTCCCGAAAAAAATTGGAAATAAGTAATGGTTCTGTTACTTTTGTGTCAGGATTGAAATTACATTCAATCTTACGTTCTTTGATAATTATAAAAACCGAGGCTTATGAAAATATCAGATTTAATTGAAATCCTCAAGGATGACGGATGGACGCTTGTAAGAATAAAAGGCAGTCATCGTCAATTTAAACACCGTACCAAAAAAGGATTAGTAACAGTTTCTGGTAAATTATCCGATGATATTAAGAAAGGTACTTTAGGAAGTGTATTGAGACAAGCCGGACTTAAATGATTCGGCTTGTCTTAGTACCGGATTAATTAATCTGTATTTACAAATATATTATATCCAATATTTCTATTATAACTCTGACCAAAAACAAAACTTTTATTATCAAGATTATCAAAATAATTGCAAAACGAAAAAATCAAAACCGAAATCAAAGTCAAACTCATAATCCCCACACACTATGAAAACGATATTAGTCGTCTTGGAAAAATCAGATGAGAATTATTCTGCGTATATTCCTGAATTTGAAGGCTGTATTGCCACCGGTGAGTCACTCGATCAGGTTAAACAAAGAATTGAAGAAGCTGTAGAATTTCATATTGCAGGCATGAAAGAAGAGGGGTTAGATATTCCTGATGTATTCCAAAATGAATATAAGTTTTCTTATAAAATTGATATAGAATCTTTATTCCATTGGTTCTCAGGAGTCTTAACCAAATCTGGCATTTCAAAATTAACTGGAATGAACCAGAGTCTGGTAAGTCAATATGCAAATGGTATAAAAAAACCTAGCCCTAAGCAAGTTAAAAAAATCGAAAAAGCGATACATAATTTTGGAGAAGAACTCCTAAGTATTCAGTTTTAGTTATCTACTGGAGGCTGCCTTTACGATAAGACAGTCCCCATTTCTAATAATAATAATTGGAGTTCTGCAAGTAATAAAGGGGTAACAATAGAACATTAATGCTTTAAGCGGCCATAGTGCCGTTATGAATTCTAAGAACCGGCAATGGTTGGTTCGTAAAACTACTGGTCATTTATTTATCCTGAATACCGTGCTAAAATACTGATTATAAATACAATATATGTTAATCTGTTGTGTCCGGTATGTCAAAGATACATTCTGAAAGCAATTCACAATCAACTGATAGCAAAAATGATCGTTTTCGTGATCCCGGAGAGACTCGAACTCTCAACCAACAGAACCGGAATCTGTCATTCTATCCATTGAACTACGGGACCTGTTACTGACCCCAAAAGTAAAACCATTGGAGCGGTTTTACAATTAAATGCCAAAGTTTTTCTATTTTCGCAAACTTAACAGACGAATGACAGTATTTCTTTCTCCTGTCTCCCGTCTCAGGCCCCCGGCCGCTTTTTTAACAAACTTATTGTTGTATAACAAATGGACTACAACTTCAAAGCCATAGAGAAAAAATGGCAGGATTACTGGGAAAAAAACAAGACATTCAAAACGCACGATGATCTTGAGAACCCTAAAAAATGCTACGTTCTTGACATGTTTCCCTATCCGTCGGGAACAGGCCTTCACGTAGGCCACCCCGAAGGATACACAGCCACCGACATATACTCGAGATTCAAAAGGATGAAAGGATTCAACGTCCTTCATCCAATGGGATGGGACGCTTTCGGACTTCCTGCCGAACAGTACGCGATCCAGACAGGAACACATCCCGCTATTACTACAAACAAAAATTGCGACACGTTCAGAAGACAGATAAAAAGCCTTGGACTAAGCTACGACTGGGACAGGGAAATAAACACCACCGATCCCAAATACTTCAAATGGACCCAGTGGATATTCATCCGCCTATTCAATACCTGGTTCGATGAAAATCTGCAGAAAGGAAGACCTGTTAATGAATTAACAATACCTGATGAGATTAAATCGCTGGGAGATAAGGAGGTCAGAAAATACATCGACTCCCGCAGACTTGCATACTACGAAAACGCCCAGGTTTGGTACTGCTCAAGCTGCAGGATAGTGTGTGCAAATGAAGAGGTCCTCAACGACGGTTCGCACGAGAAATGCGGCAACCAGGTTGAAAAGAAGTATCTCAAGCAATGGATGCTCAGAATCCCCCTTTATGCCGAAAGACTTCTGAAAGGTATCGACAGTCTGAACTGGCCCGAAGGCATAAAGGAAATGCAGAGAAACTGGATCGGACGCTCCACCGGTGCCGAGGTTGATTTCCGGATAGAAGGCCTCGATGAGAGTCTTACCGTTTTCACAACCAGACCCGACACCCTGTTCGGAGCTACATACATGGTGATTGCCCCTGAACACCATCTCGTTGATAAAATAACCACCGACAGTTACCGGAAACAGGTGGAAAAATATGTGAAACAGTCGGCCCTTAAATCGGATCTCGACAGAACCGACCTGGCAAAGGAGAAAACAGGTGTCTTCACCGGAAGATATGCCCTGAATCCGGTAAATAACTCCAGAATCCCAATATGGATTGCCGACTATGTGCTGACCGGCTACGGAACGGGAGCAATCATGGCAGTTCCCGCGCATGACACAAGAGACTTCGAGTTCGCCGAAAAATTTAACCTGCCTATAATATGCATCCAGGACCCCGACGTCAGCGATGCTGAACAGAGAGCCAGAATCCTGGAAGGCAATGAGTGCTGGACAGAGGACGGAATATATATCAACTCCTCCGATCCGGTGACCGGAATTGATATAAACGGCCTGAACAAGGAGGCCGGAATTGAAAAAATAACCAAGTGGCTCGAATCGCGGAATCTGGGAAGGGCAAAGGTTAACTACAAGCTGCGCGACTGGCTGTTCAGCCGCCAGAGATACTGGGGTGAACCCTTCCCGGTGGTTCACTGGGATGACGGAGAGATAAACGTCATTGATGAAAAGGAACTGCCGCTGGAACTGCCGGCACTTGAGAAATATATACCGGGCGAATCGGGCGAATCTCCGCTTGCAAACGCGGGCGAATGGCTGAACGTGGTCGACGCGAACGGACGCAGGGGAAGAAGGGAAACAAACACAATGCCCCAGTGGGCCGGATCGTGCTGGTACTACCTGCGATTTATCGACCCGCGTAACGACCAGGTAATATTCGACAGCGAAAAGGAAAAATACTGGATGCCGGTCGACCTTTATATCGGAGGCGCTGAACATGCAGTGCTTCACCTGCTTTACAGCAGATTCTGGCATAAGGTGCTGTTCGATCTCGGTATCGTGTCGACCGATGAACCCTACCAGAGACTCTTCAACCAGGGAATGATACTTGCATTCGCGTACGAAAACCAAACAGGGGCCAAGGTCCCGGCTGACCAGGTTACGGAAAAGAATGGGAAATACTACAATACTCAAACCGGCGAGGAGCTGAAACAGATTGTGGCTAAAATGTCAAAATCACTCAAAAATGTAGTAAACCCCGACGATGTTACCGAAAAATACGGCGCCGATTCACTGAGACTGTACGAAATGTTCATGGGACCTCTCGATGTGATGAAGCCATGGGACGAAAGAAATGTAAAGGGAGTGTTCAATTTCATAAGCCGTACATACAGGTTCTTCGCCGAAACAGGAAACATAAGCACCGGCGAAGAGGATATCGAAATACTGAAAGGGCTTCACAGAACTATAAGGAAAGTTGAAGATGATATCGAGAACCTGAAATTCAACACCGCGATTTCGGAAATGATGATCTTCCTTAACCTTGTGTATAAAAAAGGAAAGGTCACCAAAGAAACTGCCCGCAATTTCATCCTGATTCTGTCGGCCTTTGCTCCCCACCTGGGAGAGGAACTCTGGCAGATACTGGGTCACGATCACAGCCTGGCCTACGAACCATGGCCTGAAGTTAACCCGGAATATCTGAAAGTCGATATTATAGAATATCCTGTGTCCTTCAACGGCAAAATGAGATTTAAGATAGAACTCCCGGCCGAAATGAATAAGGATGATATTGAAAAAGCTGTTTTGGCTGATGCGCGCTCAGAAAAATGGACCGGAGGATCAAAGCCGCTCAAGGTGGTGGTGGTTCCCGGCAAAATAGTCAATGTTGTTGTAAAACCCAGTTAAAGAATAAATCAGTAATGCCATTCCGGACCGGATTAATTGTCACAGTATTTTTTATATTATTCACATTTTCATGCAATGAGGCAGTCAACGATTTAAAATCCCTGCCTCAGACAGCTCCTCCGGATACGACGACAGTAAGAGAAACGGCAAAAACATTCATGTACGGGATCCCTGCCGACTCGTTCGACCTGGTGAACGGACAGATCAGAAAAAACGAACTCCTGGCTACAATCCTTCTCAGGTATGGGATCAGTATGGAGGAAACAGAGATGGTGGTCAGAAACTCTGCAGCCGTATTCGATGTACGAAAGATCAGATCGGGAAACAATTATACGGTATTCTGCAGAAAGGACAGCCTGGCCCGTGCCGCGTACTTCGTGTATGAGCATGATCCAACAAGCTGCTATGTATTCAGCTTCACCGATTCGCTTAATATTACTCCATACAGCAAGGAGGTCAGAAAAGAAATCAGGTACGCCGGCGGGATTATCGAAACTTCCCTATGGGATGCAATGGTTCTTAATGGGCTGCACCCTTCGCTGGTTATAGGGCTTTCCGATATCTATGCCTGGAGCATCGATTTCTTCGGGCTGCAGAAGGGAGATAGCTTCAAGGTAATTTATGAGGAGATGTCGATTGACGATAAACCGCTGGGGATATCAAGGATCTATGGTGCATCATTTACCGGTTCGGGAACTACCATCTATGCCATCCCTTTTATCCAGGATGGCCGCGAAAGCTATTTCGACAGTGAGGGCAACTCGCTTAGAAAAGCATTTCTGAAAGCTCCTCTCCAATATTCAAGAGTGACATCACGCTTTTCAGCCAGCAGGCTTCATCCCATTCTGAGAATAAGACGACCGCACCACGGTGTCGATTATGCCGCACCGGTGGGAACCCCGGTCCATGCAGTGGGCGACGGCCGCGTAACACAGGCAAGCTACGACAGCGGATCGGGCAGAATGGTCAGGATTGTCCACAACAGCGTCTATTCGACGGCTTACCTCCACCTGAGCAGGTTCGGGGCAGGAATTGCTCCGGGAGTATATGTAAAACAGGGAGATGTTATTGGCTATGTCGGCAGTACAGGGCTCTCAACAGGGCCCCATCTCGACTTCAGGTTCTATATGAACGGCTCCCCGGTCGACCCCCTGAAGGTTGAAGCTCCCCCGGTGGAACCGGTGTCTGAAGCAAATATGCCGGCATTCGAAAAAACCAGGACAGTGGTACTTAGTCTGCTCGATACCTTTTAATTTTAATTAAAGATATCAGGGAAGCCTGCTGACAAGATCTTCAATCACAACAGGGAAGTGCATGTATTCAAGAGCATGAACCCTTGAGGCCAGCTCCGCCGGCGAATCCCCTTCCAAAACCGGACAGCTTGCCTGAAAGATAATATCACCTTCATCATAGTTGTTGTTAACATAATGAATGGTAATTCCCGATTGCCTGTCACCCGACTTTATTACAGCTTCGTGAACCCGGTCACCGTACATCCCCTTTCCCCCGTAATCCGGCAACAGCGCCGGATGAATATTAACTATCCGGTTGGCGTAAACATCAATTATACCGGATGGAACAAGCCACAGAAAACCGGCAAGCACAATGAAATCAACCTCGTGTTCCCTTAACAGTTTCAATACCCTTCCATTATCACTGAAATCTTTCCGGTCGAAAAACACTGATGGTACACCAAGTGTCGCAGCACGCTTAAGTACATAAGCATCCCGACGATTCGACAGAACCAGGCAAACCTTCGCCGAATCCCTGTTCGAAAAATACTTTATTATGTTTTCAGCATTGGTCCCGGACCCTGATGCAAATATAGCTATGTTCTTCATTCAATGACAGTTAGATTAATTGCCGGGTGTTATGCACCTTTCTTTTACCTAAGATTATTGTGTTGTTTTTCAATAAATTAGGCTGGCAGACAAATAAAAAACCTGAAAACATTTGAAAATATTGTACAAATATATTTCTTTGCAAGGTTTTCCAATATTATTAATTTAAATTTAAAATTATGGCAGACATTGCTACAAGAGTAAAAGAGATTATAGTTGATAAGCTTGGAGTTGATGAATCTGAAGTCACTCCCGAAGCCAGTTTCACCAATGACCTTGGAGCTGACTCTCTTGATACTGTTGAATTAATCATGGAATTTGAAAAAGAATTCAACATCGGAATTCCTGATGATCAGGCTGAAAGCATCAGTACCGTGGGTGATGCTATCAAGTATATAGAGGAGAATGCAAAATAATCTTGCATTTATTAATATCCTATTATGAGACGAGTCGTAGTAACCGGGCTTGGAGCATTAACTCCAATAGGGAAGAATTTGCATGAATATTGGGAAGGACTAAAAAACGGTGTCAGCGGATCGGATCTGATTACCAGGTTTAATACAGAAAAGTTCAAGACCAGGTTCGCGTGTGAATTAAAAGGCTATGACCCCTCAAACTATTTTGAAAGAAAAGAAGCAAACAAACTCGACTTATTTGCCCAGTATGCCCATATTGCATCCGATGAGGCCATTGCAGATGCAGGCCTGATAAGCGACAAGGTTAACAAGGAAAGAATAGGAGTAATATGGGCATCCGGCATTGGTGGGATTGATACATTCTATCAGACCATCAAGTCGTTCGTTGAAGGGGACTGTGTCCCGAGATTCAGTCCTTACTTCATTCCGAAGATGATAAGCAATATAGCTTCCGGGGCAATCTCAATCAAATACGGCTTCAGCGGTCCCAACTTCAGCACAGTTTCTGCATGTGCCTCCTCGACCAATGCGTTAATAGATGCCTTTAACTATATCAAGTGGGGCAAAGCCGATGTTTTTGTAACCGGCGGTTCTGAAGCAACAATAAATGAGCCGGGGGTTGGCGGTTTCAACTCAATGCAGGCCATGTCGGTCAATAATGCCGAATACAAGACGGCATCGAGGCCTTTCGACCTTACCCGTGACGGTTTCGTAATGGGTGAAGGAGCAGGTGCCCTTATCGTTGAGGAATACGAACACGCCCTGGCAAGAGGGGCAAAAATATATGCCGAGATTATCGGAGGCGGTATGAGTGCCGATGCTTTCCACCTCACAGCGCCTCATCCCGATGGCCTCGGAGCAACAAGCGTAATGAAACTGGCAATCGAGGATGCCGGAATTAAACCAACTGACATCGATTATATTAACGTTCATGGCACCTCTACACCTCTTGGTGATATCCCTGAAGCAAAAGCAATTGTGAATGTTTTCGGGGAACATGCCTACAAACTGAATATCAGCGCCACCAAATCGATGACAGGTCATCTTCTCGGTGCCGCGGGAGCAATCGAAGCAATAGCCGTCATTATGGCCGTGGTAAACGATATCATACCTCCTACAATAAACTTCAAAGTTCCCGATCCCCAGATAGACCAGAATCTCAATATCACCCCAAATGCAGCCCAGGAAAGAAAAGTAAATTTCGCCCTGAGCAATACATTCGGGTTCGGAGGCCACAACGCATCCATTATTATTAAAAAAGCCGGGCTTTAGTGTTGTGTCCTTATTCTCATTAAATAAGGGAACCTACGTCGTCAACAAGCAGGAATTCGCTTCCCGCCTCAAAGAGATTACCGGCTTCCGTACATCCAATATCCGCCTTTACGAAGCCGCATTCATTCACAGATCAGCATCATTCACTCTTCCTGATGGTAAGAGAATAAACAACGAACGGCTCGAGTTCCTGGGAGATGCCATTCTCGATGCGATTCTCTCCGATTATCTTTTTGAGAAATTTCCCGAAGCCAGCGAGGGAGCCATGACCAAGATCAGGTCGAGAATAGTAAACCGCGAAATTCTGAACCAGCTGGCTGTATCAATAGGAATTGACAAGATCCTGGTTAGCCATGTGAATACCAACTACCCGACCAGAAACCTTTACGGAAACGCCCTCGAAGCCCTGATTGGAGCAATGTTCGTCGACAAGGGCTTCAAAAAGACAAAAAAACTGTTCATCAAAAGAGTCTTCAACAAGTATCTCGACCTGGAGAAAATAGTTGACAACGATAGCGACTACAAGAGCCTGGTTTTCGAATGGACCCAGAAAACCAAGGCCAACCTGAGCTTCGAATACAAGGAAGAATATGATTCCGCGCTCCGAAAATCGGTCTTCTCGGCAACCCTGCTGATCGATAAAAAGGTTTACGGGACCGGCCAGGGCGATTCAAAGAAAGAAGCAGAACAAGAAGCCGCCGGCAAGGCATGGTCAATTATAAAAGATTTTAACCACTCAAAGCTTTAGTTTCCCACACTTTTATTAACTTTAAGGTTCAGCTTAAGTAAAATGCGCGATACCGGTAAAGTACAAAAGTTTCATCTTCCTGTAAGTGACGATGATATACCATTGCTGCTGGGTATTGCTTCGTCAGCACCCGACTACAGGCTCTCGCTTAACCTAAATAAGAAACTTGGAATATCCCTTAAAAGCATTTACCCTGTTGAATTCAGGGATGAAAAAGACGATGAATACCGTTTCAGCAGGTTTTCTGATTCAGAATCACACACGGCATACGGGCTGCAGCTGGTGTCAAACAGGTTTGGAAAGTATTACCTGTTGTCAAAACTTAAGAATATCGACTTCCTAATACTAATACCGGGGACGACTGATGAACCGGACCGCGAAAAAATTATCGCTGATATCAGGGAAACCGATTCAGTGACCGGAGTCTTCAGCATCGATATCAAATCGCTTAAGGATAAAAACCTGAAACACCTGTTCTAACTAACCAACCATACCTGACAAAAAGAAAAGCCGTCCCGGGCGGGACGGCTCCTTTTTGATAACCCTAAAACTAACCTAACCTATGAAAAAAACCTCTATACCGTACAAAACAAATATCATGCCAAATTCTTTGCAAGGATAAGAAGGGATTTTTAAATAACAAAATATTTTTGCTCCTAAACATCAATATTAACAGAACTTTAATAAATTTTTAAATTTCTTAACTTTCCTTAAAAAAGCGTATCTGCTGCATCCGTGTAAACGAATATCATAAAAAGGCCTATTGGCGGTTGTTTCCGCAACTGCCTGTGCCACGGTTCAGTTCCGCGGGTGTTAAAGAACGTTAAAGGATAGGGTTAATACAATATATACCAGTACTTTTATAGCTGTATGAAGCGGAAAACAATAGTTTTACTGGCCATCCTGTTTTTCTTCGTTATTTCCGGCCTGATCCTGGTACAGCTCTACTGGATAAAAAATGCTATTGAAATAACCGACCAGCAATTCCGCTACAATGCCAACAAAGCTCTCGAATCGGTGGTGCTCGACCTGGAAGCCCAGGAAATAATCGATTACATAGTTGATGAGATTGAACCGGAATCAACCGATTCGGTAACGGCAGTCATCCCGGCCAGATCAGCTCTTGCCAACAGGCTCAGAGACTATAATTACGATATGAAGCTTCCCGAGATCTATGGTTTCGGAAATCGCGGCAATGACTTCATAGTTTCCAGTTCGGGACAAAAGATTTACATCACCGCGAAGGATATCTCTCCCATCCCCGAAGAGGATATTACCGAACCATCCGACCAGGGATTAAATGCAGGGCTTTCAAAAAGGGTAAGCAACAAGATAGTTTATGTCGAAAGAATAATGGAGCAGATACTTCAGACCACTCCCGACATAAGAGACAGAATTGAGCCTGAAAAAATAACCCCGCTCCTCAGGAAAGCACTTAACAACGCCGGCATACATCTCGACTTTGAATTTGCAATCAGGTCGGGCAGGCTGGGTACCATCTGGAGAAGTCCGGGATTCACCGATGCTCCGGGCACCAGCAAATTTATTATCCAGCTTTTCCCCAACGATCCGGTTCCCAGCCAGAACCAGCTGGTGCTTTATTGCCTCCAGGAAAACCAGTATAAATTCAGGCAGACCGGGGGCCTTGCCGGCCTGTCGCTGATCTTTACCCTCCTCCTCCTCCTGCTTGCAACAAGTACCTTCATAGTTATCTTCCGCCAGAAAAAAATGTCTGAAATAAGGAATGATTTCATAAATAACATGACTCATGAACTCAAGACTCCCATCTCAACCATTTCGCTGGCATCGCAGATGATCTCTGATAAATCAATCCCCGATGAGGATAAAAATATAATCCACCTCTCGGATATAATCTCCGATGAAAGCATGAGACTCAAATTCCAGGTCGAAAAAGTACTGCAGATGGCTGTCTTCGAACGTATGAATACAAAGCTTTCCTTCACTGAGGTGGATATCCATGACCTGATCAGCAAGGCAGTGGATAACTTTTCGCTCCAGATAGCAGCGCGCGGAGGAAATATCATCAAGGAACCAGGGGCGGAAAACCCCGTCGCCCTTGCCGATGAAGCCCATATGCTCAATGCAATCTCAAACCTGATCGACAACGCCCTCAAATACTCCACCGACACACCGGTAATAAGAATCCTGACCAGGAACAACAGGAAAGGACTGCTGATATCGGTCGAGGACAAGGGGATAGGAATAAGCAAGGAAAACCTTAAAAGGATTTATGACAAGTTCTACCGGGTTCACTCCGGAAACGTACACAATGTGAAAGGATTCGGACTCGGATTAAGCTACGTGAAAAAAATTATTGAAGAACATAACGGAACAATCAAGGTTGAAAGTCAGCCGGGTAAGGGATCAAAATTCATTTTATTTATCCCCCAGAACGGGAGTAAAAGAAAATGATCCTTTATGCAGAGCTATGATACACCTTATTAATATAAACAATGTTGAAAGATGAAGAAAAGAATACTGCTTGCTGAAGACGACGCTAACCTGGGCTCATTGCTGAGAAATTACCTTCAGGCCAAGGAATATGAAACCACCCTGTTCGTTAACGGAAGGGCTGCCCTGGACCATTTCACGTCGGGAATGTATGACCTGTGCATTCTCGACATAATGATGCCCGAAATGGACGGGCTGGCTCTCGCGAAGGCCATAAGAAATATCGATCCGGCAATCCCGGTGATCTTCCTCACCGCCAAAAACCAGGAGGATGATGTTATCGAGGGTTTCAGGACGGGCGCCGATGATTACATCACCAAACCATTCAACATGGAGGAGCTTCTTTACAGGATAGAGGCAATTTTCAGGAGAATAACCGCGGGACCGGCAGAAATCAAAAATGAAGAGCTGCACCAGATAGGAGACTATGTCTTCGACAGTAAAAGGCACCTGCTGAGCTTCAAAGATGATCAGATCAGCCTCACTACCAAGGAATCGGAACTGCTCCTGCTGCTGTACCGGTACAGGAATGAGATCCTCGAAAGAAACTATGCCCTGAAAACCATCTGGACCGACGACAACTATTTCAACGCCAGAAGTATGGACGTCTATATAACCAGACTGAGAAAATACCTGAAGAAGGACCCGGAAGTGAAAATCCTAAACATACACGGCAAGGGTTACAGACTTATATGCTAAAAATAATACCCCGGCCAGTTTGAAAAGCCGGGGCATTGTGTTTAGGTTAGAAAGAAGGGTAATTCATATGAAGTATACTTCATTTTCCCGCGACTAATGTAAGAATTTTTTCCAAAATGCATCTTTCCGGAAATTAATTTCATCGCTCAGTCGAGCCTGAGCACTGCAAGAAAAGCCTGCTGGGGTACTTCGACATTACCTATCTGCCGCATCCTCTTCTTTCCCTTCTTCTGCTTCTCAAGAAGCTTGCGCTTCCTGGTAATGTCGCCGCCATAGCATTTCGCCGTGACATCCTTTCTGACAGCCTTGACAGTCTCCCTCGATATAATCTTGGCCCCAATTGCAGCCTGGATTGCAATGTCAAACTGCTGCCGCGGGATTAGTTCCTTGAGTTTCTCACATATCTTCCTCCCGAAATCGTAGGCATGGCCCCTGTAAATCAGAGTGGAAAGCGCATCGACCATCTCCCCGTTCAGCAGAATGTCGAGCCGGACCAGATCGGCCTTCTGATAGGATGTATAATAGTAATCAAATGAGGCATATCCCTTGGAGATGCTTTTAAGCTTGTCGTAAAAATCAAAAACAATTTCTGACAGAGGCATCTCAAATGTCAGCTCAACCCTGTCGCTGGTCAGGTAAACCTGGTTTTTAAGTGTCCCTCTCTTATCGATGCAGAGATTCATGATAGCTCCTACATATTCGGCCTTGGTGATTAGCTGTGCAACAATGTACGGTTCTTCGATGCGATCGATATAGTTGACGGCCGGAAGACCTGAGGGATTGTGAACATCAATCTCCTCTCCCTTTGTGGTGTAAACCTTATAGGATACGTTGGGTACCGTGGTGATCACATCCATGTCGAATTCGCGGTCGAGCCTCTCCTGGATAATCTCCATGTGAAGCAGTCCCAGGAATCCGCACCTGAATCCGAAGCCGAGAGCAGCCGATGATTCCGGTATGAACGACAGGGAAGCATCATTAAGCTGAAGCTTCTCTATCGATATCCTCAAATCATCGTATTCATCGGCATCCACAGGGTAGATACCTGCAAAAACCATTGGTTTAACATCCTCAAAACCTGCAATGGCCTTTGAACACGGATTACTGACATGCGTGATCGTATCTCCCACCTTTACCTCCGACGAATCCTTTATTCCCGAAATAATGTAACCAACATCTCCGGCACTCATTTCGTCGCGCGGTTCCGGCTTCATTTTCAGAATTCCTATCTCATCAGCCGTGTATTCATGACCTGTACTGAAAAACTTTACCCTGTCGCCCTTCCTTATAGTACCGTTGACTATCTTGAAATAAGCTATTATCCCCCTGAAGGAATTGAACATGGAATCAAAAATAAGGGCCTGAAGGGGTGCTTCCGGATCGCCTGCCGGAGCCGGAATAAGGTTGATTATCCTTTCGAGGATGGTGTCGATCCCCATGCCGGTTCTGGCACTTGCCTCAATTATGTCGTCCCTGTTGCAGCCAACCAGATCGACAATCTGATCCTTAACCTCATCGGGCATCGCACTTGCCATGTCCATCTTGTTAAGTACGGGGATAATCTCAAGGTCATGATCGATGGCCATATAAAGGTTGGAGATAGTCTGGGCCTGGATTCCCTGGGTGGCATCGACAACCAGCAGGGCTCCCTCGCAGGAGGCTATCGATCTGGAAACTTCATAGGAGAAATCAACATGTCCGGGGGTATCAATAAGGTTCAGACAATACAACTCACCGTCGTGGAGGTATTCCATCTGGATGGCGTGGCTTTTTATGGTAATGCCTCTCTCCCGCTCCAGATCCATGTTGTCAAGTACCTGGTTCTGAAACTCCCTTTCATTGACAGTATTGGTTTTTTCAAGCAAACGATCGGCCAGGGTACTTTTACCGTGGTCGATGTGCGCTATTATACAGAAATTCCTGATTCGATGCATCCGGCTGATAATCTGAAAAACAGCTGCAAATATATAAAATTATAAAATACCTGGCGTATTAAAACAAGCAGAGCCGGGACGTGCCCGGCTCTGCATTACTAATGTTATTCGAAAAAATATTATTTACTAATACGGCATTCCTCCGCCCATACCCTGCGGTGGCATCGGAGGCTGTTTTTCTTCCTTCTCATCAACTATCACTGCTTCGGTTGTCAGGAACATTCCGGCAACTGATGCAGCATTCTCAAGAGCAACTCTTACTACCTTCACCGGATCAATTACACCCGATTCGAAGAGCTTCTCGTATTTGTCGGTCTGGGCATTGTAACCGTAGTCGCCCTTACCCGTCTTTACAGCCTGTACTACAACGGCGCCTTCCTTGCCTGCATTGATCGCGATCTGACGAAGAGGTTCCTCAATGGCACGCTTGATAATTTCAATACCGGTAGTCTGGTCTTCGTTGTCTCCCTTGAGTTTTTCAATGGATGAAATGGCACGGATATAGGCAACACCGCCTCCGGGAACTATTCCTTCCTCGATGGCTGCACGGGTTGCATGAAGCGAGTCGTCAACACGGTCCTTCTTGTTCTTCATCTCAACTTCCGAAGCTGCACCGATATAGAGAACTGCTACGCCGCCTGACAGTTTTGCAAGACGCTCCTGAAGCTTCTCCTTGTCGTAGTCGGAGGTTGTGGTGGTCATCTGCTGCTTGATCTGTCCGATCCTGGCCTGGATCATTTCCTTGTCGCCAAAGCCGTTGACAATGGTGGTGTTCTCCTTGTTTACGGTTACCTTCTCTGATGTTCCAAGCATATCGAGGGTGGCATGCTCAAGCTTGAGACCTTTTTCCTCCGATATGACTGTTCCGCCTGTCAGAATGGCAATGTCTTCAAGCATTTCCTTCCTCCTGTCGCCAAATCCCGGTGCTTTAACGGCACAAACCCTCAGGGAACCACGGAGCCTGTTGACAACCAGTGTTGCAAGAGCTTCACCTTCAACATCTTCAGAAATAATAAGAAGCGGACGGCCGCTCTGGGCAGTGGTTTCAAGAATCGGAAGCATATCCTTCATTGAAGAAATCTTCTTATCATAAATCAGGATGTACGGATTCTCCAGTTCGGCTTCCATCTTTTCGGTGTCGGTAACAAAATAGGCCGAGATATAGCCGCGGTCAAACTGCATCCCCTCGACAACCTCAACGGATGTAGTGGTCCCCTTGGCTTCCTCAACTGTTACAACACCTTCTTTATTAACCTTTCTCATTGCCTCGGCGATGAGCTTTCCAATCTCAACGTCGTCATTTGCAGAAATCCTGGCAACCTGCTCAATCTTGCTGAGGTCGTTTCCGACAACCTGGGCCTGCGATTTCAAATGGGTAACAACTTTCTCAACTGCCTTGTCAATACCTCTCTTGACATCCATCGGGTTTGCACCGGCAGTAATGTTCTTCAAACCAACTGAAATGATTGACTGTGCAAGAACAGTGGCGGTGGTGGTTCCATCACCGGCTATGTCACCGGTCTTTGATGCAACTTCCTTTACCATCTGGGCACCCATATTCTCATAGGGATTCGAGAGTTCAATGTCCTTGGCAACGGTTACTCCGTCCTTTGTCACATGCGGAGCACCGAATTTCTTCTCAAGAACCACGTTCCGGCCTTTGGGACCGAGGGTTACCTTTACTGTATTCGCTAATTTATCAACTCCTTCTTTAAGCTGTGCGCGAGCTTCAATATCGAATTTAATCTCTTTTGCCATATCTGTAAAATTTATTTGTTTGCGTTAATTACTGAATGAAAAGTATGTCTGACTGTGATATGAGAAGATAATCCTCATTGTCTATGTTCAGTTCCTGGCCTGAATACTTACCGTAGAGAACAACGTCCCCCTTCTTTACTTCCATCTCTTCATCTTTTTTCGGAGCCCCGACCATTACTACCGTGCCCTGACGAGGTTTTTCCTTTGCTGAATCAGGAATAATGATACCGCTTGCAGTCTTAGCTTCAGCTTCATGAGGTTTTACAAGAACCTTCCCTGCCAATACCTTTCCTTTTACTTGTGCCATCTTTATATAGTTTTAAAGTTAATGATTTGATTTCTGCCTCAACTTTTAGCGAAATTTATGCCAAACGGTTTTTTCCCGACTATCGGGCTAATAAGCCGACATTTTATCGGTCAGATACTGACAATTTCATGCAAACAATCATGACATCATGACATATATTGCTATATACCAACTACATAACCCATGTAAAAACAAAGTGTCAGTTTATGACAAACTGACACTTTGTTTAATATTTAAGTTGTAAAACCCTTAGTTCTCAGGCTGTTGTTCGTTTCCTGAAGGTGTTAATGCCCCATCAGTGGGAACAGCAGTGGGAAGTGTGGGAATTGCATTCGGATCAACAGCATTCTGAATGGAACTTTCAATCCTTGAGCGTTCTGCACCCGAGCCACGAGGTATTGCAGCAGTTGCAACAACACAAAGAGTAAGAATGGCTGCTGCAAGTGTCCATGTTGATTTTTCAAGGAAATCGGCGGTTTTCCTGATCCCCATCGACTGTCCGGCAGAAGTGAAATTGGCAGCCAGACCCCCTCCTTTTGAATTCTGAACCAGGACTATCAAAACCTGCAGTACGCAGGCAATGATGATTAAAACTGAAATAAAAATATATATTCCCATTTCTATGCTATTTTATAATCTCTCTTATCTTTTCAATTTGAGCCGCAAAGTAATTACTTTTTTGCGGAAATTTCAAACTTAATTTCTCATAAATATCTATTGCCTTGGAATAATAACCCTGAGTGACATAGATCCTTGCCAGGGTTTCAGTGACAAATCCTCCGTGCTCCTCCGTAAATGGCTTCGACAGATCTTCGTTCGGGGAAGCCGGCTTTTCAATCTGGGGAATGATTCTCGGATTTGCCATGATAAACCTGTCGATAAGGTCAGCCTGTTCCTTCCTTTTCTGATCAATGTCAGATCTGGCGGGTTCCACTGCAGGAATTTCCGGCACTTCCTCAATGGCAACCAACTCTTCCTCAGTGATAACCGGTTCTTCCTCAACAGTTACAGGTTCTTCTTCAACAGTTACAGGCTCTTCTTCAACAGTTACAGGCTCTTCCTCAGGTTCACCGCGGGGAGTAAATAAGAATCCCGGATCCATATAGAAAATTTCTTCCTCCTCTTCTTCCGTTTCAGGTTCATCATAACTCACCGGAATGAACAAGTCCGGGCCAAAGTAGCTGTCGTCCATTTCAGGATCAATCGTTCCGACAACGGTCCTTTCCAGAATGCTCGCCATACTGTCAGGCTGATCCTTCACCGGTCTGGGCCTTGAATCCCTTTCTATCTCATCAATGAAATTCTGGCTGTTCATCGCCGAATCAAGAATGGTCTGGGCAAAATCGCCCTCGACAGATTCAGGAATCACTTCAGATTCAGGAATTTCAACGGGTTGTATCTCCGGTTCAGGTACTTCAACAGGTTGCTCTTCAGGCTCAGGAACCTCGGCAGGTTGTATTTCCGGTTCAGGAATTTCAACAGGTTGTATTTCCGGTTCAGGAATTTCGGCAGGTTGCACTTCAGGTTCAGGAATTTCAACAGGTTGTATTTCCGGTTCAGGCGGGACTGCAATTGTTTCCTTCTGAATATCAGTAATCTCTTTCTCAACAATCGAAGGCGCTATCTGCAGATAGTTGAAAAGCACTTCCCTGTCGGCAATGTGAATGGCGGAATTCCTGAGCTGATTCTCGAAGCGGATATCTGAATTATCCCTGAGACTCTTGAGGAGAAGCATATGGGCTGTCTGAAAATATGGATATATGTTTACCAGTTCGCTTAACTCAGCGAGAACCTGCCTGTCGACAGGCGTATTTCCACCCATCAGGTTCAGAAAGTCGCTTTTATTCATTTACGCTTACCAGTTAACAAATGCCGCGTTGAAGATGTCCTCAACAAGCATTTCCACTATCCTTTCGGACAGTTGTGACTCCACTTCACTCAGATCGCTCAAACTGCTGTAATCTTCATATCTGGAAAAAGTCTGTTCAAAGCTTTTCTCGGGATCAGCCACATTGGTGAACTTAACCCTGACTCCTATCGTGAAACGGTTCACTGCAGCATTTGCATCGGCCGACACAGTATGCGGCCTGGTGTTGTAATCGATTATCTCCCCTTCAAAATTGGCATCTCCCAAACCATTTACGATAGCCAGGTTTGTCTGAGCCTTGCATTTGTCTGTCAGCTCATCGGTAATATACTGACTCAGCCCCGGCTGAACAAGGCTTGCCCTGTTCTGGAAATATTGGATGCTCACGGTGCTTAACCCGGTTGTGCTTGCACCTGAAAAGGAATAGATGCCGCATCCGGGAAGCATCAGAAGAAACAGAACTGTTTGAACCAAACCGGCTTTCCATGCACGATTCATGAAGATATTCCAGGATTCAGATTTCATACTCCTTGATTTTTCGGTAAAGAGTGCGCTCCGAGATACCAAGCTCCTGTGCCGCGAGCTTTCTTTTCCCGTTGTACTTCTCCAGAGCTTTTTTTATCATCTCCATCTCCTTGTCGGCAAGGGAAAGCGATTCTTCAACCACTTCCTCGGTATCCTGTATGTTGGTTCCGGGGTGGGGAGCGAAACTCAGGTCACGGGCCTCGGCTGTTACAACAGAATCGCTTCTGCCTGTGTCCCTTATCAGGTTTCTGATAATTCCTGAATTGTTTTCATGAAGCCTCATGTCTATCTCGCCCGATTTAATGAGATCAAGAACAAGGTTCTTGAGATCGTTCATATCACTCTTCATGTCGAACAAGATCTTGTAGAGTATCTCCCTTTCGGATGAGAATGATCTGTCGTCATCCCTTTTGATCACGGCCGGCAACTTGACTCCGGTGTAGTCGGGAAGGTAAGCATGCAACACTTCATAGCTTATTTCCCTCTCGCTTTCAATTATTGATATCTGCTCTGTAATATTCTTTAACTGACGCACATTCCCCGGCCACGAATAGCTTAATAGAAGATCCTTTGCCTCGTTGCTCAGCCGTATGGAAGGCATCCTGTATTTCTCGGCAAAATCGACCGCGAACTTTCTGAAAAGGAGAAAAATGTCCTCACCCCTTTCCCTCAGCGGCGGAATCTTTATCGGTACCGTGTTTAGCCGGTAAAAGAGGTCCTCCCTGAACTTATTATGCTCGATAGCTTTTGCCACATCGACATTGCTGGCAGCTATCACCCTTACATCGGTTCTCTGAACTTTCGATGAGCCTACACGGATGAATTCACCTGTCTCAAGGACTCTCAGCAAACGGACCTGGGTTGAAAGAGGCAGTTCGGCAACCTCATCGAGGAAGATGGTTCCTTTGTCGGCAACTTCAAAATACCCCTTCCTGCTTTCAGTGGCTCCGGTAAAGGCTCCCTTTTCATGACCGAATAATTCAGAGTCGATGGTTCCTTCAGGTATGGCTCCGCAGTTAACAGCAATGTACTGCCCGTGTTTCCTGGTACTGTAACTGTGGATAACCTGCGGAAAAACCTCCTTACCGGTCCCGCTTTCCCCTGTTATGAGTACCGACAGATCGGTTGGAGCCACCTGAACGGCAATGTCGATGGCCCTGTTGAGCCCTGAATAATTGCCTATTATGCCAAATCGCTGCTTTATGCTCTGAATATCTTTCATATCCGTTTCACAATGCTGCGAATTTAAGATATTTTTGAAACATTGGGAAATGCTATTTTAGTAAATTAGCGCCATGAAGAATACAGGAGGATATCATATCGCGGGCATTATTCCTGCAAGATACGCATCTACAAGGTTCCCGGGGAAACCACTGGTGATGATAGGAGGCAAAACAATGATCAGAAGAGTATATGAACAGGCTTCCCTTTCGCTCGAAACCGTATATGTTGCTACCGATGACCAGAGAATTCATGATGCCGTTACAGGCTTCGGAGGCAAAGCTGTAATGACTTCTTCCGCCCACCAGAGCGGTACCGACAGATGCGCCGAGGCTGCTGAAAAGATTGCCGCCATCGAAGGCTTCAGCCCCGATGCCGTGATAAATATCCAGGGTGATGAGCCTTTTATCAGACCCGAACAAATCAACCTGCTTGCATCATGCTTTGACGACCCGTCGGTTGAAATTGCCACTCTGGTGCGGAAGGTGGAAGCCGGAGAGGACCTTGCCAATCCAAACCATCCGAAGGTAGTCATCGACCTTTCCGGATACGCGATATACTTCAGCAGATCGGTAATACCCTACCTCAGGGATGTCCCGGCAGCCGAATGGATCACCAGACATACATACTACAAACACATAGGCCTTTACGGCTACAGGACGGATATACTGAAACGCCTTACATCCCTGCCCCGAAGCCCACTCGAGAAAGCTGAATCGCTTGAACAGAACAGATGGCTCGAGAACGGATTCAGGATAAAAACCGCCCTTACCCTCTGGGAAAACATTGGAATTGACACGCCGGATGATCTCGAAAGAGTGGAAAAAATCTTTGATCAGAATAATAAAAATGCCTAACTTTAGACCGGCATTTTAAAAAGAACATGACAGGGTGCGTATGAAGCAATTTCTACTCATTATTTTCATATTATTCCCTTTAACCCTTCACTCCCAGAAGGATAGCACCAATATCGTCAGAAATTTTCCGCAAAAAGCCTTTACCAGGGAGAGCCCTGTAACAAATATTACAATTTACCCCGTACCTGTCAGGGAAAATTCATTTTCAATAAAAGCCGACAGGGAAATCAGCGCTGTAAAGGTTACCAATATGATCGGACAGGATATTTTCAGAGCCACTTATACAAATCCGGTTACTGCAACGAAAGTTATTCTTAAAAATCCTGTAAGAGGAATGTACCTGGTTACCATTGGATTCGCCGACGGAACAAGAATTGTCAGGAAAGTGATGATAGAGAACCCGGAATAGCTTATTGGTCCGGAATTTGCGGATATGGGGGTAATTCCGCATAGCTCTCAGTATATGACCGAATATGTTTATGAAGCGGGAAACAATCTCTTTAGTGATTGTTAATGTTAAGGTGTAGTAGTGTTAAACTTATTTATTCAGAAAGCTATGGAAGAAGGGACTAATGTTTTTACGATAAAGGATCTGGAAAACCTTTCAGGGATAAAGGCACACACTATAAGGATTTGGGAAAAAAGGTACAGGATACTGGAACCCGACCGGACCGAGTCCAATATCCGCAGTTACAGCGAAACCGAACTGAAAAAGATACTGAACGTTGCTTACCTGAACAGAAACGGACTGAAAATTTCCAAAATAGCAAAGCTGAGCGAGGAGGAACTCACTGAAAGGGTGATGACCATCAGCGGCCGGCACGAAACAGGCGGGAACAGCCCCGGCAAAATACTGATGTCAGGCATTAATTTCAATGAATCCCTGTTCAGGGAAGCACTTGAACCCTTTGTCAGTAAATACGGGCTGGAAGAAGCCTATATAAAATACCTGTGTCCCCTGCTCGAAAAAGCCAGACTGCTCTGGCAGACAGGTGGTCTTTCAAGAGCCCAGGAACAGTTCGTAAGGAATGTGATCAGGCAAATTCTTATCCTTGAGGACATCAGCCTTGCAGCTCCTACCGTGAAGCCGAAGACATCGGTTGCCATGATCAATACATCTGACAACCTGTCAGAAAACAATTTTTTGTTCTACAAATACTTGCTAAAAAAGAGAGGCTTCGACACCATATTCACAGGCGGCATCCTTCCTGCCTCAGAGATTATAGAAATACATAAGATAAAACAATTCGAATACCTTATAGTCAATTCATATTCATTCGACTTCTCAAAAAAGAATATAAGCTATTTCAGCAGCATCGGAAAGTCACTTCTGATAAGGAAAATTATTTTAACCGATTATCCCGAGTCAGATGAAAAGAGAATTCCCGAAAATATTATAATCACAAGAAATCCTGAGGAATTCCGGACGGTTGTCGACTCACTGAAATAAAAATCCGGCTGCCGGCCATGTGGCGGCATTCAGTTTTGATCATTCCTTACTTCCCATAACGTGTGTCCCTGAAAGAATAGTCCTGAAATAGTCTGCTTCGCTGTCGAGACTGAGAGACTTGTGCTTTTTTCTTATTCTTTCAATCCTTGCCAGCATGCCCTCTGCAAACTTCCTTATCTCATTCGTGTCGCCGGTCAGTATCCTGTGTTCAACCGCCTTTGAGATCCCCGACACTTCATTCCATAATTCCATTGCAGTCCGGTCAAAATAACATTTGTCAAATGCAGCCCGGATATAATCCACGGCAGTCTCCGACAGATGAAGCATATCGGAAGCATAAAACCTGTAATCGCGGAGGTCGTCCATAACCAGTTCGTAGGCAGGGAAATATCCCGGGGACGAAGAATGAGAGAGGAGCTTTTCGACTGCCAGAAAAAGAACTGATTTACTTATCTGATTCCCGTGAGCGCCATCTTTCCAGTGACGCACAGGACTGATTGTGAAAACCACTTTCAGTTCAGGGTTAAACTCTCTCAGTCTGTCGAGAAGCCCGTTCCAGAATGATACAATCTCATCGGGTGTCAGAAGTTCGTGGCTGAAAAAGGACGAAGGGATTTTATGACAATTCGACACTATCCTCCCGCTCTCCTTCCATCTGTACACCCTTGCTGTCCCGAATGTTACAAAAAGGAATCCGGCACCCGAAAGAAATACCCGGGCTTCCTCCTCCATAGCGCTTATCTTTTCAATAAGCTTTCGAGGATCGTCAGATGAAAAATCAGTGTAGTGATCAAAGCTTATCCACCTGGTCCCATGCCTGTAAAGACCGTCCCTTTCACACCGGGGTGATGAGATAATCGCATCAAGGGTGTTCCCGGCTGAAAATGGGTTGTAGACCGTCCCTGCCGGATTAATCATTACCGGCATTCTGCCCTCCCGGAGATGGCTGCCGATGGCGGTTGCAAAACATGAGCCGATGAACATCACAGGTGTGCTGTAACTGATCTTCGAGGGAGACGGATCGATGCTGAATGTCGTTCTGAGTTCCATCATCCTGCAGTTTTCAGGAGAGCTTTGTTTCAAGCCAGTTCCTGATCGCGTCAAACACCTCATGACGGCACAGGTCGTTGTGAAGTTCATGGTAAGCTCCCTCCCAGAGCCTCAGTTCGGCAAGCGGGGACTTTTCCGCGAACTCGCGGCTGCCCTCGCTGGAGCATATCCTGTCGTCTGTACCGTGCATCAGCAGCAAAGGCTTTTTCAGGGATGATGCATTATGCAGCGAACGTGATGCCGCCGTCATGGCTGAGTGAAACAGACTGACTGAAATCAGTCCGTGAACAAGGGGATCTTTTTTGTACTTTTCAACCACCTCCCTGTCGCGCGACAGATGATCAACAACCAGTCCGGATGACTGAACCAGCGATGGCAGGATATTTTTCATGATACCGGCCAGTCTGATTTTCGACTTTTCAGGCTCAAATGACAGCTTAAGCCATGGAGAAGTAACAATTGCCCCCTTTACCGGTGGATTCTTTCTCAGCATGTAATCAAGCACCATGCCTCCGCCCAGACTGTGCCCGTAAAGAAACAACGGTATTCCCGGAAATGTTTTACTGCATTGGTCAAGCAGGCTGTCTATCATCTCGTCGGTAATAGCATAACTCCTGATATGCCCCCTTTTGCCGTCAGACTGGCCATGACCCGGAAGATCAACACCGACCATGCCTGCCATGGCTTCGTTGAAAAGCCCCGACCAGCTCGAGTATCTCCTGATGTGCTCTCCCAGACCGTGAACCATTATTATCATGGCCTGAAGCCTTTCACCCGGACTCATGATAAAGCCTCTCAGAACAAAACCGTTGCTGAGTTTAATATTGAAATCCATACCTGCATTTTTTGTTAAATGTACAAAAGATGACGATAAGTTGCAACACACTCCCGTCATAGGCTGCCCCCCTGATTCAGTGCATCCCTGATATTGTTCATCAGCTTTTCATACTTTACTCTCGATATCGCCGTCGTTGAAAACAGGCGCTGAAAGCTTTCGCGTGAAAGGCTCTTCCATTCATCAACACTCATACCGGCAATTTCTTCACTGATGATAAATTCGGGAGCGCTTACAACATCCGGATCACGGTTCCACGGACATACTTCCTGGCATCTGTCGCATCCGAAAATCCTTTTGCCAAGATGCGGAACAAACTCAGCCGGAATGGGCCCGCGGTTTTCAATCGTAAGGTTTGCAATGCATCTCCTGGCATCAATGGTCCGGTTTTCGTTTATGGCTCCGGTGGGACAAGCTTCGATGCACTGCCTGCATGTGCCGCAATAATCTTCCGTACATGGCTTGTCATATTCAAGCTCCGTATCGAGTATCAGTATGCCGATAAAAAACATGGAACCTATTTTCTTGTTGATCAGTATGGAATGGCGTCCCTGCCATCCGAGTCCGACTTCCTGCCCCCATGGTTTTTCAAGTATGGATGAATTGTCGGAAAAAGCCCTGCCGCTGACACCGGGCCTGACAATTTGTATCCACTCCAGCAGCCTGTTTAGCTTCCCGGTAACAACGCCATGATAGTCAGCCCCGTAAGTATATCTCGACAGCAAAGGGGCCTCAGGATCCCTCTGAAGAACATCAGAATAATAACTCAAACCGGTGACAACCAGTGATTTTGCCCCGGGAAAAACCCTTCCGGGATCTATCCTTTTATCAAGGTCCCGGGCAAGGTAAGCCATCTTATCATTCATGCCGGCTTCAATCCAGTCCCTTAACCTGACAACGTTCTCAACCAGCCCGCGTACCCGGGCAATACCGCAGATGTTAAAGCCAAGCTCGCCTGCCTTCTGCTTTATTCCTTCCGATAATTCCCTGTTGTCCTTTCCCGGCATGGCTTCTGCTTAAAGAAATCCAAGCTCAAGTTTTGCCTCATCGCTGAGCATGCTTTTGTCCCACGGCGGATTGAAGGTTAACTTAATGTCACAATCCTTCACTCCCCTGGTGCCTGCCACCTTGTACTGCACTTCCTCAATAAGGCTGTCGGCCATCGGACAGTTTGGCGCGGTAAGCGTCATGGTGATATGTGCTACGTGATCGTCGTCGACTTCTACATTGTAAATCAGCCCGAGATCATATATGTTGACAGGTATCTCAGGATCGTAGATGCTCTTCAGAACACCGGCTATCCTGGTTTCAATTTCAAGTTGCTCTGTGGGATCCATACTATTGGAGTTGAAAGTTAAAAGTGGAAAGTTAAAAGTGGAAAGTTAAAAGTTGAAAGAACTTTTGTTGACCTTGTGTCTTGTGCCTCGCGTCATTTGCTATGTGTTTATCTCTCAGAAATTAGTCCCGGAACCACGTTATAACATTGTTATAACGGCAATATATTGTCTTGCGGTCTTGCGGTCTTGCGGTCTTGCGGTCTCTTAATCCCTCAGTCTCCCCCTCTCTTCGTCTTTCGCCGCGTGCCGCTAGCCGCTAGCCGCGTGCCGTTCTTCCCCCTGTGCCCTGTGCCCTGTGCCCTGTGCCCTTCCCCCTGAGCCCTGAGCCCCAAAGGCCATCGCGTAAAGCTTCATCTGCCGCAGCATCGAGAGAAGTCCGTTGGAACGTGTCGGCGAGAGATTCTGCTTCAGCCCTATCTTGTCGATGAAATAGAGATCGGCCTGTATTATTTCCTCAGGTGTTCTACCTGAAAGGACCTTAATAAGCAATGCCACAATACCCCTTGTAATTATTGCATCACTGTCGGCAGTGAAGGTCACTTCCTTTCCATCGTAATGGGGATACAGCCAGACTTTCGACTGGCAGCCCTCGATAAGGTAATCCTTTACCTTGAACTTCGGATCGATCAGAGACAGCTCCTTACCCATCTCGATAAGAAGGTTGTACTTGTCCATCCAGTCGTCGAACACTGAAAACTCTTCAATTATATTATCCTGAATCTCGTTGATAGTCATTCTCCTGTTCATGAAAACATACCGATTACCTTTTCAATTCCCGTGCCAAGTGCATCAATCTCCTCAATCGTGTTGTAAAAGCATAATGATGCCCTTACGGTGCCCTGAATACCGTAATGGTCCATCACCGGCTGCGCGCAGTGCGTGCCTGTCCTGACAGCAATGCCAAGCTTGTCGAGGATCATGCCGGTGTCATACTGATGAATGTTGTCAAGAAGAAAGGAGATGGTGCAAATCTTTTCGGCAGCCTGACCGTATATTCTCAGTCCCTTTATCGCCGACAGCCTTTCGGTTGCATAAGCCAGCAAGGTTTTTTCCCTCTGCAGAATTTCCTCCCTCCCGAGTTCGTTCACATAGTCGAGAGCCCTTCCCAGGCCTATTGCCCCGACGTAATTCATGGTTCCGGCTTCGAATTTGAAAGGAAGCACATTATAGGTGGTCCGATCAAAACTTACCCTGTCAACCATATCTCCTCCACCCTGGTAAGGAGGCAATTCCGAAAGCCATTTCTCCTTCCCGTACAACACTCCTATTCCGGTAGGACCATAGATCTTATGTCCCGAAAAAGCATAAAAATCACAATCGAGCGACCGGACATCTGTAATTCCGTGCTGAATGCCCTGAGCCCCGTCGACAAGAACCGGTATTCCCATTGAATGTGCCGGCCTGATAATTTCCTCAAGCGGCACAACGGTTCCAAGTGCATTGGATACCTGGGTTACCGCGACAATCCTGGTACGCGGCGACAGAAGTTTCAGGTATTCATCCAGCTCAAGCTCTCCGGCGTCGTTGAAAGGAATTACCCTGAGAACCGCTCCCTTTCGAAGGCAAAGCATCTGCCAGGGAACTATGTTGGCATGATGCTCCATTTCGCTGACAATGATCTCATCGCCCCGACTAATGTAGCGCTCTCCAAATGAAAAGGCTATGGCATTTAATGATGAGGTGGCACCGGATGTAAAAACCACTTCCTCACTTTTCCCGGCATTGATGAATGATCTCACCTTTTCCCTGGCTCCTTCGTATGCCTCCGAGGTCAGATCGCTCATTGCATGAACACCACGGTGAACATTTCCGTTATAGTCCGTGTAAACCTTTCGTAGCTCTTCCAGCACACAGAGAGGTTTCTGGGTTGTAGCTCCATTGTCAAAATACACAAGCGGCTTCCCGTAAACCTTTTGTTGAAGAAGCGGGAAATCCGACCTGATATTATCAATGTCTCTCATCGTTCCCGTATATTTATACGCATTTCACCATACAACTTGCACACTGCGACAGTTCTCCCCTGAGCCTCTGCATAATAAGCCCGTCTATTCTTTCCCTGAGAGCATCAACCTTCAGGTTCCGGGTTACCTCATGGGCAAAACCGAACATCAGCATCAGGAGGGCCTGGCGTTTGTCAATACCCCTCGACTGCATGTAGAACAAGGCGTCGTTGTCGAGCTGACCGACGGTAGCTCCATGACTGCATTTCACATCATCGGCATAGATCTCGAGCTGGGGCTTTGTATCCATCCTGGCCTGGTCCGTCAGCAATATACTGTTGTTTTTCTGATAGGCAACGGTTCCCTGGGCGTCGGGTGCTACATGGATCCTTCCATTAAATGCACCGGTCGACACGTCATCAAAAACACCCTTGAAAAGCTGGTTGCTTGTGCAGTTGGGCGATGCATGGTCAACACTGACGTAGTTGTCGATATGCTGCCATTTATCAGCCAGGGAAAGACCGTATGAGTTGCAATCAGCTCCTTCGCCATTAAGCCGGTGGTAAGTATTGTTGCGAACAAGGCCCCCGTGAAGGGTTATGATGCCCGATGACACACGGCTGTTCCTCTCCTGGTGAATGAAAGTATGAGTTACCTTGCAGGCATTGTTGTGTTCGTTCTGAACCCTTATCAGATCGAAGGAAGAATTTTCGGCGACATGGATTTCCAGAACCGCATTTGTAAGAAAACGTTGCGGCGACATCGTGTGGTCGCAGATAATAAGCGAACATTCAGCATTCTCCTCAACGATTATCAGCTTCCTGTGCTGATCGAAGGTGTCCTGTTCCGAATCGACGAGGTTAACCACCTGAACCGGTTTTCCCGGAACAGAACCGCGAGGCACAAAGATGAATACACCGTCCGGAACCATTGCAGTGTTAAGATGAATCAGCCCGTCGGAATCGCTCCTTGCGTATTTGCCGTAGTGCTTTTCAATAAGATCGGGATATTTCCTTGCAGCCGCATTAAGGCTTCCTATAATGATTCCTCCAGGAAGTTCCCTGAGCTTGCCGTTTATGGTAGGATAAAATCCATTCATAAGCACTATCCCGTGAGCATCCAGTTCCGTGACATCGCACCTGAATTCCTCCGCTTTCCTGAAATGAGATGCCTCGGGGATAAAATAGCTCTGGTAATCGTGCCTGAAGAAGGTCTCCAGGTTTGTATACTTATACGACTCCATTTTCTTTGTGGGCACCCCAAGGAGATTGAATTTCTCAATAGCCTCCTTTCTGAAAGAATTTATAATGGGAGTGGAACTCTCTCCTATCCTGCCTATGTTTTCGTAATAGAGCCTTGAAAAAAAATCCGATATCCCTGATTTTCCGTTCATGTCAGTTATGATTGTAAAGCTCTTGCTTGATCCAGTCGTAACCCTTCTCCTCCAGTTCCAGCGCCAGTTCCTTTCCAGCCGTCTTCACTATCCTTCCGTCGTACAGAACGTGTACCACATCAGGGATAATATAATCGAGAAGCCTCTGGTAATGAGTGATAACTATCGATGCATTATCCGGCTTCCTGAGCCTGTTGACCCCGTTGGCCACAATCCTGAGAGCATCAATATCGAGTCCTGAATCTGTTTCGTCGAGAATGGCAAGCTTTGGCTCCAGCATTGCCATCTGAAAAATTTCATTCTTCTTCTTCTCTCCACCTGAAAACCCTTCGTTTACAGAGCGGTTCGCCAGTTTCGAATCAATTTCTACCAGTTCTTTCTTTTCCTGCATCAGCTTCAGAAAGTCGGATGCCGAGAGCGGTGCAAGCCCCCTGTGTTTACGGTGCTCGTTAACCGCGGTCTTTATGAAATTGACCATGCTGACCCCGGGAATCTCAACGGGATACTGAAACCCGAGAAAAATTCCTTCCTTCGAACGATCCTCCGGAGCCATCTGCAAAAGATCATTTCCCATATAAGTCACTGTTCCCCCACTGATCTCAATAAAATCCCTTCCTGCCAGAACGGCAGCAAGGGTACTTTTGCCCGATCCGTTGGGACCCATTATAGCGTGTATCTCACCTGCTTTAATCTCAAGGTTTATTCCCTTCAGAATCATCTTTCCGTTTATGCCGGCTTCAAGGTTCTTAATACTAAGCATTTCAGAATATAATCAATAAAAAATTTCAACTAACCCACACTGCCCTCCAGGCTTATCTGAAGGAGCTTCTGTGCCTCGACCGCGAACTCCATGGGAAGCTTGTTAAGCACCTCCCGGGCATAACCGTTCACAATCAGGCCTATGGCATCCTCTGTCGATATTCCTCTCTGGTTGCAGTAAAATATCTGGTCCTCCCCTATCTTCGACGTGGTAGCCTCATGCTCAACTATCGCGGTCTGATTGTCGACCTCAAGGTAAGGGAATGTGTGTGCACCGCACTTGTCGCCGAGGAGAAGCGAATCGCACTGCGAAAAATTCCTTGAATTGGATGCATTCTTCAGCACCTTCACCAGCCCCCTGTAGCTGTTCTGCCCGTGACCGGCCGAGATTCCCTTAGATACAATGGTGCTCTTTGTATTCTTTCCTATGTGAATCATCTTGGTACCGGTATCAGCCTGCTGATGGTTATTGGTAACAGCTACGGAATAGAACTCTCCCGTTGAATTATCGCCTCTCAGGATACAGGAGGGGTACTTCCAGGTTATTGCAGATCCGGTCTCAACCTGGGTCCATGAAATCTTTGAATTATCGCCCCTGCAAATTCCTCTTTTCGTAACAAAATTGAATATCCCTCCCCTTCCTTCCCTGTCGCCAGGGTACCAGTTCTGCACTGTCGAATACTTAACACTCGCGTTTTTCTCGGCTATTATCTCGACAATGGCGGCATGAAGCTGGTTCTCATCTCTCATAGGAGCAGTACAGCCCTCGAGGTAGCTCACATAGCTTTCCTCGTCGGCCACAAGGAGGGTGCGCTCAAACTGCCCGGTATTTGCCGCGTTGATCCTGAAATAGGTCGACAGTTCCATCGGGCACCTTACGCCCTTCGGAATATAGCAGAAAGAGCCGTCGCTGAATACCGCGGAATTAAGGGCGGCAAAGAAATTGTCGGTATAAGGAACCACGGTACCCATATACCTCTTTACCAGATCGGGATATTCCCTCACCGCCTCGCTGAATGAACAGAAGATTATCCCCAGCTCCGCCAGTGTCTCCTTGAAAGTAGTCTTTACCGAAACACTATCCATCACGGCATCAACCGCTACAACACCTGTCAGCCTCTTCTGTTCTTCAAGCGGTATCCCTAGCTTGTCGAATGTCTTCTTCAGCTCAGGATCAATATCGTCCAGACTTTCAGGAGCCGGCTCCTGTTTGGGAGCAGCATAGTATATTATGTCCTGAAAATCTATTTCCGGAATCTTCAGATGAGCCCATCCCGGCATCTTCATGGTCAGCCAGTGGCGAAACGATTTCAGACGAAACTCAAGAAGCCATTCTGGCTCACCTTTCTTTTCCGAGATAAGCCGTATGGTATCCTCATTCAGACCCTTCGGTATCTTTTCCGTCTCGATATCAGTATAAAAACCATACTTGTACTCTCCTGAGGTAATATCATTGATTATATTATCCTGCTCCCTTTCCATAACCTTATATTGCAAAACAATCTCCCAAGCCTGACACCTTAAAGAGCAATTGCTCCCATTCTCCCCTTCCCCCTTTATCCATTCCCCCCTTTCCCGTTTCCCCCTTTCCCGTTTCCCCCAAGGTGGAAAAGCTTTGGTCTTCTCAACGGGGAATCCTGATAACTCCCGGTAGCCCGTCCTTAATTATATTTAATCTAAATAAGAATGCAAAATTATGAAAATTTAAGGACTTCAGAATAAAATGCCATTCAAAATTGCATGTCAGGATTAAGTGATAAAAATCATTAATAAGATTTCCCTCCGGAGAATCGCGCGATTCAAAATATTTTTAATTTGGCAGCCTTAATTATAAATAGGTATTTCCTTAACCATTCTGACATGTTTAAAGAACTTTTCATCAAGAACGGCATTAAAAGGATCTCCCTTTTGATCCTTGCATTGCTTGCACCTGCAGTGTTGCTTGCTTCAGGCGGCAACCACCCCTCAATAGGGCCGGTACGGCTCGAATTTATTTTCTTTGGCCTGATTCTCCTCGGTGTTGCCCTGTTCCACAAGCATACTTTCTGGGTTGCATTGATCGGACTTACCGTTCTTATGACTTTCAAGCTTGTGTTCGACCCTGGATTCCATTTAATGGAGCACTTCTTCGGAACAACACCGATGGCCGAACAATTGATGGACAAGGAGATGAGACAGGGTGAATGGGGAATCATCCTCAATCTGCTAGGATTGTTGCTCGGCTTTGGCATACTTTCAAAAATATTCGAGGAATCGGGAGTTCCGGATATCCTCCCCAAATATCTTCCCGACGACTGGAAAGGTCCTTTCCTGCTGCTGGTTTTCGTCTTTATACTGTCGTCATTTCTCGACAATATTGCAGCTGCACTGATCGGAGGAACGGTAGCCCTGGTTGTCTTCAAAAACAGGGTACACATCGGCTATATCGCGGCATTGGTCGCGGCCAGCAATGCAGGCGGCTCGGGAAGCGTGGTGGGCGATACAACCACCACAATGATGTGGATCGACGGTGTATCGGCACTAAATGTACTCCATGCTTACGTGGCGGCTGTTGTAGCTCTTCTTATCTTCGCATGGTTCGGTGCACACCAGCAGGATAAATATCAGAAGATACAGAGTGACCCCAATCCCAATGTCACCATCGACTGGGCGAAACTGTTCATTGTAGCCCTTATCCTTGCAGGAGCAATAATATCGAATATAGTTTATGACATGCCGGCCCTGGGTGTCTGGATAGCGATCATCATCGGGGCGTTCATCCGCAAGGCGCCATGGAGGGAAGTGCCCGCTTCTCTCAAGGGAACCATATTCCTTCTCTGCCTTGTTACATGTGCATCGCTGATGCCGGTCGAAGAACTTCCAAATGCTTCATGGGTGACTGCATTCTCGCTCGGATTCCTTTCGTCGGTGTTCGATAACATTCCTCTTACGAAACTTTGTCTCGAACAGGGACACTATGACTGGGGTATGCTTGCTTATTGTGTGGGATTCGGAGGATCGATGATCTGGTTCGGTTCATCTGCAGGAGTAGCTATTACCAACAAGTTTCCGGAGGGAAGAAATGTGCTGCTCTGGGTCAAAAATGGCTGGCATATTATTGTTGCCTATATTATCGGCTTTTTTGCCCTTTTTCTCACGCTGGGATGGGAACCTGCTGACAATAAAGAACATAAAATTATCAATTGCCCTGTGCCCGGTTGCCCGATGGCCAATAAACCAGTCGCAAAAGTACAGGCTGTTTCATACCTTGAGCTTTTGAAGGATTGAAATATATGATTATTTATTTATTTTTGGGGCTCTTAAAATTCCACAATTAATAAATATATCATTCATGACCTTTGGTAAAATCAGATTACTGGAAAAATCCTCAAGGAAAATTTTGCTTCTCTTTTTGTTTGCGCTGATCCCTCTCGCGACATTTGCCTCATCGGGCAATGTACCTACCATCGGACCGGTAAGAATAGAATTCATTCTCTTTGGTCTGGTGCTTCTCGGTGTTGCCATCTTTCACAAACATACCTTCTGGGTGGCCATCATAGGGCTGACTGTCATCCTGACATTCAAGCTGATCTTTGATCCGGGATTCAATTTTATGGAACATATGTTTGGAGAATTGCCGCTTCGCGAGCAATTCCTCGACAAGGAAATGCGACAGGGTGAATGGGGAATAATGCTGAACCTGCTTGGACTTCTCCTCGGCTTTGCCATACTGTCGAAGATCTTCGAGGAGTCAAGGGTTCCGGATATACTGCCGAATTACCTGCCCGACGACTGGAAAGGTCCTTTCCTTCTCCTGGCTTTCGTATTCATTATGTCTGCTTTCCTCGATAACATTGCTGCCGCTCTCATTGGCGGAACAATAGCGCTGGTTGTTTTCAAGAACAAGGTACACATCGGATACCTTGCAGCCATTGTGGCCGCGAGCAACGCGGGAGGCGCCGGTAGTGTAGTAGGTGATACAACCACCACCATGATGTGGATTGCCGGCGTAAGCGCTCTTGATGTACTTCATGCTTTTGTCGCCTCAATATTCGCCTTTGCTTTTTTTGCATGGTTCGGCGCACACCAGCAGCACAAATACCAGGTGATACAAAAAGACTCTGTGTCCGGCATCAAAATAGACTGGCGCAGGATCGCGGTGGTCGCGATGATCCTCGTGGGTGCAATCCTTTCAAATATTCTTTATGATATGCCCGCCCTTGGAGTCTGGATAGCCCTCCTGCTTGGAGCACTGATAATCAAGATACCATGGAAAGAAGTCCCCGGATCCATTCTAGGAACCGTCTTCCTGCTTTGCCTTGTGATGTGCGCTTCCATGATGCCGGTGGAAGAACTTCCCAATGCCAGCTGGGGAACATCTTTCGCGCTCGGATTACTTTCATCGGTATTCGACAACATTCCACTTACAAAGCTTTGTATCGACCAGGGCCATTACGACTGGGGATTGCTTGCCTATGCAGTCGGTTTCGGCGGATCGATGATATGGTTCGGATCATCAGCAGGCGTGGCTATAACCAATAAATTCCCCGAAGGCCGCAACGTGGTGAGATGGTTAAAAAACGGATGGCATGTTGCAGTTGCTTATGTGATAGGATTCTTTGCCATGTACCTGATACTCGGCTGGCATCCCACCGATAACAAGGAACACAAGATAATCAACTGCCCGGTACCCGGATGCCCTATGGCAAACCATACTGAAGCCGCACTGCCGCCGGGAACAGTCGACTACCATGAGCTGACCGCACAGGAATAGACATAAGTGCAAGATTCAGGCTCAACTCTAATTCCAGCATACACAAAATATAATCAGGCCAAACACGGCCTGATTATTGTTATGTGACATATTCCGGAAAATCTTAACTTTAATGTGCTAAAATTAACCCGGTATGAAGAAATTAATAATAACGTCAATACTGATAATGACTCAGACTCTAAACCTTTCCGCCGATAGCGAAAAAGATATCAGGGCGGATATTAAAAATGTTACCGTTTATCCCGACAGGGCTCAGCTGAATCACGAATGCAGCATCGACCTTCCATCGGGAAAGACCGTTCTAAAACTTGGATCCCTCTCCCCCTTTATCGACGCCGGCAGCATCCAGGTAAAAGGTTTCGGTGATTTCACAATCCTTTCGGTGAGCCACAGGAACAACTACCTTGAAAATCTTGAGTCTATTCCTGAAGTGAAGAACATCAGAAGCCAGATCGAGGCTCTTCAGCTCAAGGTTGAGGATGAGAAGACGGCAATAACCGTTTTAAACGAAAAGGAAGCTTTCCTTATAGCCAACAGGGCCATACTTGTAAAGGAGACCACGTTTTCAGTTGAACAACTCAAAAACGTGATGGAACTCTACACCGGTAACATGGAACAGGTTAAAACTGCCATACTCAAAAAGAACAGGTTGATTAAAGACTACGAAAAACAGATCGAAAACCTTCAGAAACAGATTTCCGGGAAATTCGGCAGGCAACAGCTGCCCTCCGGGGAGATCTCAGTTACAGTATCAAGCGAAAAATCCGTTTCAGGAAAACTCAGCTTCAGCTATGTCGTGAGCAATGCAGGCTGGTACCCTTCATACGATATCAGGGTAGATAACATTAGCCGGCCGGTTACGATTTTTTACAAGGCAAATGTTTACCAGAAAACCGGAGTCCAATGGAAGGATGTGAAACTTAGCTTCTCCAATGCCACGCCATGGGTCTCGGGCGATATTCCTGTTCTTCATCCCTGGTTTATAGACTATTATATTCCGGCCCCCGAACCAAGGTTAATGGGTATGGCGAGGGGAACCAGATCAGTGGCCGACAGGGAAGAAGCCGTAAAAATAAACGAGACAGTCGTTACAGAGCAGCAAATGGATCAGTATGCCGAAGCTGCTCCCGTGCCTATGGAAAAAACTGTCGGGGAAACCACCGTGTCATTCGATGTGGCCGTACCCTATACCATAGAACCTGATGGTAAGGTGCAAACCATCGAGATCCAGCGCACAACGACACCGGCTGAATACAAATACGTGACGGTCCCCAAACTTTCACCACATGCATACCTTAGCGGAAACATATCAGGCTGGGCAGAACAGAACCTTATAGGAGGTGAGGCAAGCCTGTACTTCGAAAACACCTTTGTCGGAAAATCATTCCTTAATGTGAACCAGATGAAAGACACCCTGACTGTTTCCCTCGGAAATGACAACAGTATTCTGGTGAAAAGGGAAAAAAGACAGGACTACACAAGCAGAAGAACTTTCGGTTCCAATAAAACCGAGACATACTCATTCCTGATAACAGTGAGGAACAACAAGTCGAATCAAATCAATATCACCGTAAACGATCAGATACCGGTTTCCTCGAACAGCGGAATTGATGTGCAGGCTGAAGAGCTTTCGGGAGGCAGATACAACAGACAAACAGGGGAAGTAAGCTGGGATCTTGAGATCAAACCCCAGGAAACGAGACAGATCATATTAACTTATTCTGTGAAATATCCTAAGGACAAAACTATTATTCTCGAATAAAACACCCGAACGATGAAAATCCTTGGAAACCTCATCTGGCTTATCTTCGGAGGTCTGATTATTGCCATTGAGTATTTCATTGGAAGCCTGATTCTCATGCTTACCATCGTTGGAATCCCCTTTGGTCTTCAGACTCTCAAGATGGGATCACTGGCAATGTGGCCCTTCGGCAGGACCAGCAGACCGGAATCGCGCAATTCAGGCTGCCTTTATGTGTTCATGAATGTCCTATGGCTTTTGTGCGGCGGTATCTGGATAGCGCTAACCCATGCTGTCTTAGGGGTGCTTTTATATTTAACCATTATAGGAATTCCTTTCGGCAACCAGCATTTCAAACTTACCGAAGTGGCTATAACTCCTTTCGGCAGACGTATCATGCATACCTGAATACGCCTTTCCATGAACAAGCCGGAAAACAGCAGCACCGTTACCGGTGTGGTGCTGTCGGCCATATGACGGTGCCCGACCAGGGATGTTTCCTGATCACAAACCATCACGGTGAAGTTAAACTGAAGGCTCAGGGATGGGAAAGGGAATAGGATGCTAACGCGGACCGCGTATTATTCCTCTCTTCGATTCGCGTATAAAACCGATGATGTACTCCAGGTCATCCGACGGGGCGAATTCCTTTTCAATATATTCAAGAGCCTGTGATACATTCATGCCGTTCTGATAGAGAGCCCTGTAGATGTTATGAATGTAATCGATCCTTTCTTTGGGAAAGCCTCGTCTGGTAAGCCCGACCGTATTAAGGCCGAGATAGGTCAGGGGATCGCGGTCGGCCTTGATGAATGGAGGAACATCGATTCTGACTTTTGAGCCGCCTCCTATCATTACATGACCTCCGATCCGTGCAAACTGGTGTACAAGGCTCCCGGCACTCAGGATGGCCCAGTCGTCAACCTTGACCTCCCCTGCCAGACCGGTGGAATTTCCCAGTATGCAGTTGTCGCCCACGATGCAATCGTGCCCTATATGGGCATATGCCATGATGAGACAGTCACGGCCTATGATGGTCCTTCCTTTTGATGCAGTTCCCCTGTTGATAGTGGCTGCTTCCCTTACCGTGGTTCCATCGCCTATCTCTGCAGTGGTATCCTCACCTTTGAACTTGAGATCCTGTGGTATTCCCGAAATAACAGCCGATGGAAAAATCTTACAATTCCTGCCAATCCTCGCGCCATAGAGGACCGTGGCATGAGGGCCTATCCATGTCCCTTCACCTATTTCAACATTCTCATCAATAAAGGCGAAAGGCTCCACCTTTACATTGTCTGCAAGTCTTGCCCCGGGATTAACATATGCCAGATTGGAAACCATTATTCTGATTATTTGTTTTTTATAACCTGGGCAGTCATCTCACCTTCGGCAACCAGACGATTACCCACGTAGGCGTTACCGTACATCATCACAATACCCCTTCTCATAGGCTCTATCAACTCCATCTTGAGAATCATTGTGTCGCCCGGAACCACCTTTTGCTTGAATTTAAGCTTATCTATCTTGAGAAAATACGTGGAGTACCTCTCCGGCTCTTCCACTGAACCCAGCACCAGAAGGCCGCCGCACTGAGCCAGTGCCTCAACAATGAGAACTCCGGGCATCACCGGCTCGTCGGGAAAATGCCCCTGGAAAAAGATCTCATTGAATGTGACATTTTTGATCCCGACAACAGTGGTCTCATTAAGCGATATGATCTTGTCTACCAACAGGAAAGGATACCTGTGAGGCAGTCTCTTCTTTATATCTTCAAGGGTGTAAACGGGCGGCTCGGAAGGATCATAAGCCGGAATATCAACCTTTGACTGCGATTTTTTTATCTCCTGCCTTATCAGCTTTGCAAGCCGTGTATTGGCATAATGGCCCGGGCGTGTTGCCACAACCTTTCCCTTGACGGGCTGGCCTACCAAAGCCAGATCGCCCATTAAGTCGAGAAGCTTGTGCCTTGCCGGTTCATTCCGATATCTCAGCTCGGTGTTGTTGAGTATGCCGGCAGTATGCTTTGTTATACCCGGCCTGTTGAACATTTTCGCGATCCTTTCGATCTCTTCCTTCTCCACTTCCTTTTCGAGAATCACAACGGCATTGTCAAGATCACCTCCCCTGATAAGCCCCATCCTGTAAAGCGGCTCAAGTTCATGGAAAAACACGAAAGTCCGGCTTCTGCATATCTCCTTTTCAAAATCGTCGATGGAATCAAGAATGGCGTACTGGTTCCCAAGTACCTTTGAGTTATAGTCGATGAGTACGTTAATGCTCAGGTGATCGTCGGGATAGATTATAAGATCGACTCCCCTTTCCTCATCCGAATAGGCAATCTTTTGCTTTATCACGAAATAGTTGCGGTCTTCCTTCAACTCCCTGAAACCGGCTTCCTTGATTGCTTCAGTGAATTTCCACGCCGCACCTCCCATAATGGGGGCTTCAGGACCGTTCAGCTCAATAAGCGCGTTGTCGACCTTCTGGCCATAAAGTGATGCCAGTACGTGCTCTATGGTCGATACCGAAGCTCCGTCCTGCTCAAGGGTGGTGCCCCTTGATGTATCGGTAACATTATCGGCTATAGCATTTATAATAGGTTTACCGGGAAGATCCGTCCTGCAGAACTTATAACCATGATTTGCAGGCGCCGGTTTGAATGTAATGGTAACATCAATCCCTGTATGCAATCCTTTCCCGTTCAGGCTTACCTCTTTAGCAAGAGTTCTCTGTTTCTCACTCATCTGTCTTAAGGAATTTCATCTGCTTACAAAAAAAAACAAAAAAACCGAACATTCAAATTATTCTTTCCTTAGTTCTTTTATCTGCTTTTCCAGCTCCTCTACCTTCCTGTACAGTTCGGGCAGTCGCCTGAAGATGATTGAGGACCTCAGGAAATCCCTGTGATCTATAGCCGGATAGCCCAGAAGAACTGAGTTTTCCTTCTTTACATCCCCCGGAATTCCCGACTGGGCCCCGATTCTGGCCCCGTCAGCCACCTTTATATGACCCGAAAGCCCTACCTGCCCTCCAAACATGCAGTTCCTTCCAACCTTGGTCGATCCGGCAATGCCCGTCTGAGCAGCCATAACCGTGTTCTCTCCAATCTCTACATTGTGCCCCACCTGGATCAGGTTATCAAGCTTGACACCCTTCCTTATCACGGTCGATCCCATGGTGGCCCTGTCGATAGTGACATTTGAGCCTATCTCCACATTGTCCTCAAGAATAACATTCCCAAGCTGAGGTATCTTCATGAATTCATTATCCGACTGGGGTGCAAACCCGAATCCGTCGCTTCCTATCACGCTGCCGGCATGAACGGTACAGTTATTCCCAATGATGCAATCGTGGTACACCACCACTCCCGGATTAAGGGTGCAGCCGGTACCCAGCTTTGTATTATCTCCTACAAAGACATTCGGGAAAAGAGAACAGCCGTCTCCCACAACACAGTTTTCACCCACATACGCGAAGGAACCTATGTAAACATCCTTCCCGACTGTTGCAGAAGGCTCAATAATAGCTGAAGGATGAATCCCCTTTTTGCGCGGTCTCGACTGGTCGACAAGCTGAAGCAGGGAGGCAAATGACTCGTAGGCATTCTTTACCTTTATCAGTGTGGCACCGACGGGCGCCGACGGCTCAAAGTCGCTGTTTACAAGGACTATGGACGACCCGGTGCTGTAGATGTAATGTTCATATTTCGGATTGGCAAGAAATGACAGGGCTCCCGGATGACCTTCCTCTATTTTTGCAATGGTATTGACCTTTACTTCGGGATCTCCTACTATCTCGCCCTTGAGGAATCCGGCAATTGTGGCAGCATTAAATTCCATAATATCTTATTGTTTTATTTCTTTGGGATAACATAAATAATATTTTGTGATACGTTCCGAAAGCAGCCGGTGCTCGAACATATCCGAAACTTCCGTTATATCTGCTGTTGTGCCGTTCTTCAGAAGGATCATTACCTCAGGAGAATCGGGAGCATAGGCACGGTTTGAAACAGTACCTGAAAAGACATAGTAGCCTGCAAGAGCGGGATCAATCTTCAGATATTTCACCGCCGCTCCGGTAAGCTTATCAATCCTGCCGGCCGTGAAAGGCTCGTTCTGAAGCTCTACCGAGAGCAGGTTCCTTGTCATCAACCTTCGCGACAGGTCCGAAAGAACAAAGTCCGAACTGTCGGCCCAGTACTTGGCTGAAGCAAGAATGTCAGTGTCATCGAGACGGGTGAAATTTGCAGCAATAATGTCGGGACTGAAAAGTCCTGCAGGGCTCAGGTCGGCCGGACCAATATTATTTCTCAGGAAAAACCTAAGCGCCGGAGTGGTGAATAACTCAGCTCCCTGATGCATCACTTCTCTTGCCCTGCTGAGTACCTTTACAAGAAGACTCTCCGACGAAAGCACAGTCTTGTGCATGTAAACCTGCCAGTACATGAGCCTGCGGGCAATCAGGAACTTCTCGAGGGAATATATTCCCTTTTCATCCATAACGAGACTGTCGTTTACCACGCTGAGCATCCTTATTATCCTGTCGGAACCAACCGATCCTTCTATAACGCCCGTGAAGAATGAATCGCGCCTTAGATAATCGAGCCTGTCCATGTCCATCTGCCCCGAAATAAGCTCGTGAAGGAATTTCCTTTCATAACTGCCCCTGAAAATGTCTATTGCCAGTTGCAGCTTACCGCCAAACTCCTCATTGAGCTTTTCCATAAGCAGCAGGGAGAGGTCTTCATGACTGATACCTCTTATTATTGAGTTCTCGAGCGCGTGTGAAAAAGGACCATGGCCAATGTCATGAAGCAGTATCGCGATCATGGCAGCCTCCTCTTCTTCCGGAGATATGTCCACACCCTTTCCCTTAAGGGTTTTCAGGGCATTATCCATAAGATGAAGAGCTCCAAGACAATGCTGGAACCTGCTGTGATTGGCGCCGGGATAGACAAAGCTGGTAAGTCCGAGCTGCCTCACATTTCTGAGTCGCTGCACATAGGGGTGCTGAATGATGTCATAGATCAGATCGCTCGGTATGCTTATGAATCCGTACACCGGATCATTAATAATTTTCCTTTTGTTTGTAAGGTATGCCACCCCTCTGAAAACTTAAGCTACAAAAATATTAAAATGTTTTAATTGCCCTTACCTTAGCGGTTCAGGTTCTTTTTCAGGCAAATTAATAATTATATCTGAACCTTCGCCTGCTTCACCACTTGATCCCCCCGGCATACTCCCCTGAGGTTTCATCCCTAAATCCCTCCATGCTCAAAAGGATGCTCCCTTGAAAAATCAGGCCTGTAGCTTATACAGCTCTCAGGGTCCTGTATCCAGCCGTTCCTGAAACCAAGCTTCTCCATCTCCTTTACAACCGATCTGTATTCGGAAACATAAAGAGCCCTTCCCAGTACGGGATGTTTCCTCACTTCGGGAGTGGGATAGTATTGCGACATAAGAGAAATGCTTACCCCCGGGGAGAGCTCCTCAGCTATCGTCCTGAGAACCATTATGCTTTCTTCAGCATGCCCCGGAAGCACCAGGTGCCTTATCAGCATACCGTTTTCAGCCCTGCCCTCACTGTCGGTCCGGAGCGGCGAACCTTTCAGATAATACATCCTTTTAAGGGCATGAAGGGCTACCGATGGGTAATCGCCTGCATCTGAATACTCAAGCGCAGTATTCTCACTTATATACTTAAAATCCGGAAGCCATACATCTATCAGGCCTTCAAGGCTGTCGACAAGCTCAGGCCTGTCGTAGGCGTTTGTATTATAGACCGTGACAGGCCGCAAACCCTTCGAATGAAGCCCCCGTATGATCGCTTTTACCTGTGGCACCACATGCGACGGGGAAACAAAACCCACGGCTTTCACTCCCTGCCCTAGAAGACTTTCAATAACATCCAGGGCATCTTCAAGCCTGGTAATCCAGGACTTCGAAGCCCCGAGCAACCTGCTTATCTCGTAGTTCTGGCAATAAATGCAGCACAGGTTGCAGCCTGAAAAGAAGATATTGCAAATGCCCGACGGTCCGCTTATGGGCGGCTCCTCTCCCCTGTGAATGCATATCGATGCTATGTTCATCCCGGCATCGGCGCCGCAATATCCCGATCCTCCCTCAAACCTGTCGGCATGGCATTCCCTGGGGCATAACGTGCATTCCGACAAAAGGACCCGTTCATCGGGAGTATAAAAATTATTATGAGTACTTGTAATCACTAATCTTACTTCTATCTTTAAACACTAATAATCTGATTTACCGAAATAAATATCTCTCCCTTTAACCTGCCTGCTCCACACCTCCCCATTAAACACTTACCTCCTAGCATTCAATCACCCCCCTTTCCCGTTATCCCCCTGCCGTCACATGCCCCCTATCATGTTTTCCAATGCAATAACTTACCTCCTAGTATTCAATCACCCCCTTTCCCGTTTCCCCCAAGGGGGAAAAGCTTCTTCCATTGGATGCTGTTGCACAATTTATTATATCGAAAATTGCAATTCGTATTTCTCCCCAATATTAGCAGAATTCTCTTGCTCCTTCACCCCTGGGGGAAGGTTGGGAAGGGGGTAAGGATAAATTAATTGATCTTTCTCATTATCCTCTTCTGCCATTCTTATCACCCCCTTTCCCGTTTCCCCCAAGGGGGAAAAGCTTCTTCCATAGGAAGTTACTGCTCAATTTGTTATATCAAATATTACAATTTGTATTCCTCCCCAATAATAGCAGAATTCTCTTGCTCCTTCACCCTGGGGGAAGTCCCGATAGCTCCCGATAACTCCCGATAGCTATCGGGACGGGAGGGAAGGGGGTAAGTAATATTATGCATAATTGAAAAAAACCTCTTTAATTTCCTTGCCCGCTTTTCCTTCCCAATTATAATTGCAAAATTAACTACCTGCAACATATAAAAAACAACAGAATTTTTATCGTTTATCAATATCCTGCTTATCGTTTTACAACAATTTTTTTACCTGAAACGATAATTTTTTGCAGAAGTTCCTGATTCTGTAAATAAAAATAAGGTCTCCAATCTATTGCATATTGTCAAACAATCATTATCTTTGCACCCGAATAGAGGGGAATTTGAGACCTAGGGGACAAAAGTCCCCTATTTTATTATCAGTTTCAGCGGATGACGGACAAGAACAGGATAGAGGAATTGATCAGGGAGCACATCAGCGGCACATCGATGTTTATCGTGTCGGTAAAGGTCAGTGCATCCAACAGGATTACCGTGCTTGTTGACACCCGGGAGGGAATAACAATCGATGAATGCGCCCTTCTGCACCGTCATATCGAGAAAGGTCTCGACCGTGATTCTGAGGATTTTGAACTGCTGGTATCATCGCCGGGGCTGGATTCTCCCTTCACGGTGATTGAGCAGTACTACAAGAACGAAGGAAAAAAGGTTGCCGTCGTCGACAATGAGGGAGAAAAATACACGGGAATCCTTAAAAATGTTACCGGCGGAGGCTTCGACCTCGAAACGGAAGTGAAGATCAAGGGAGCGGGAAAAGAAAAAAAGGACATCCCGTTCAACTTCGATCAGGTGAAAGCGACAAAAATTGTCCTAACAATATAATAACATCAAGAAGATTTCGAAAGATGGAAAATATCAATTTGATCGATACCTTTTCAGAATTCAAAGAGCTCAAGAATATTGACCGTCCAACCATGATGAGCGTGCTTGAAGACGTTTTCAGGAACATACTTGCCAAGAAATACGGTTCAGCCGACAATTTCGACATCATTGTCAATATCGACAAGGGTGATTTTGAGATATGGAGGAACAGGGTGGTTGTGGACGACGAGGAAATGGTTGATCCCAACCTGCAGATACCCTTGTCAAAGGCCAAGGAGATAGACGAGGATTACGAGGTGGGTGAGGAAGTATCGGATGAAGTCAGATTTCACGATTTCGGACGCAGGGCAATCCTGTCGCTAAGGCAGAACCTGACAGCAAGGATTCTCGATCTCGAGAAAAACAACATCTACATGAAGTACAAGGACAGGATCGGTGAAATAGTAACCGGCGAAGTATACCAGGTCTGGAAGAGGGAGATCCTTGTGCTTGATGACGACGGCAATGAACTGATAATTCCGAAAAACGAACAGATCCCTTCCGATCACTTCCGTAAAGGCGATTCCGTCCGCGCCGTCGTGATCAAGGTTGAAATGAGAAACAACACTCCTTTCATCATACTCAGCCGTACCTCTCCCGTATTCCTCGAAAGACTGTTCGAACTTGAGGTGCCTGAGATATTCGACGGCCTCATCACCATCAAGAAAATAGTCCGCGTTCCCGGGGAACGTGCCAAGGTGGCAGTGGAATCGTACGACGAAAGGATTGATCCGGTGGGTGCCTGCGTGGGAATGAAAGGTTCGAGGATACATGGCATTGTAAGGGAACTGAGAAACGAGAATATCGATGTTATAAACTACACATCAAATAACCAGCTGTTCATCCAGAGAGCCCTCAGCCCTGCAAAGATAACATCCATAAAACTCAATGAAGAAACAAAAAGAGCCGAGATCTACCTGAAGCCAAATGAGGTGTCACTCGCGATCGGGAAAGGAGGCCTCAACATAAAGCTTGCCAGTCAGCTGACTGGTTATGAGATTGATGTCTACAGGGAACCGGGAGGAGAGGATGAAGAAGATGTGAACCTCGAAGAATTCAGCGACGAGATAGATGAGTGGATAATCGAGGAACTCAAATCAATAGGATGCGACACGGCAAGAAGCGTTCTGAACCTTTCCATCAACGACCTTGTCAAACGTACCGACCTTGAAGAAGAAACAGTAAGGGATGTTATCGATATCCTTAAAGCCGAATTTGAATAATAATAACTATAATATCCTTTAGAGATTTTAAGAAAGACTGATTACATATCTATGACAGAAGATATTAAGGCAACAAGATTGAGCAAAGCAGCCCGCGTATTCAACGTCGGGATTTCTACTATTGTGGAATTCCTCCACAAGAAGGGGTTTGATCTTGATCCTAATCCAAACACTAAACTGCCTCATGAAGCTTACCTTCTTCTGCTGAAGGAATACAGCGGCGACCTCCACGTCAAAAAGGAGTCGGAGAAGCTGATGCTGAAGGATCTCAACAGGAGAAAGGAGACAGTATCCATCGATGACGTGCCGGGAGCCAGGACCGACGAACAGGACAAGGACGAGGAAGTAATTATAAAGGATACTTCTCCTGTTAAAAAGACCATAGATATAAGGACGGAAATCAAAAAGCCCGACATAAAACTGGTGGGCAAGATCGATCTCGATAAGGCTCTCAGACCAAAGGCTGTACGACCTGCAAAAGCTGCTCCGCCAGAGCCTGAAAAGGAAGCTGAAAGTCCTGCCGAACCGGTACAAAAACCGGCCGCGGAAACAGCAAGCCCCGAAATTGCCGAACCGGTAATGGAGGAAAAAACAAAGTCTCCCATTGACGTGCACATTGTAGGCAAGATCGACCTTGATAAGCTTGCCGGAGAACCCAAAGCTGCAAAGAAAGAGAAAAAGGAAGCTCCCCCCGCCGGAGAAGAAAAGCCACGCAAACAGAAAAAAGAACAAGCCGTTGCAGCAAAGCAGAAGCCGGCCGGAAAAGCTCCCCGGACCAAAGATACTGCTGAAGCCGGACAGGAAAAGGTAGCAGCCACGGCCGCCCCGAAACAAAAGGAAGAAAGGAAAATCTTCAAGCAGCCCGTGGAAAAACTCGTGGGTCTTACTGTCGTGGGCAAGATCACCCTGCCGGAGGAAGAAAAGAAAAAAACCGGTTACCAGCAGGTCAACGTTGACGGAGAATCCGGCTTCAGACGAAAAAAGAAAAGAAAAAGGATTACCAAGGAGAAAGAAATTGCTCCTGTTGCTAAACCGCTTCCTGCCGACAAGAAAGACCGTCCGGCAAGGAAAACATCTGTAAGGAAGAGAGCTATCCGTACAGAGGTGGATGAAGAGGAAGTACAGAAGCAGATAAAGGAAACCCTCGCACGGCTTACTACCAAGGGAAAATCAAGAGGCTCAAGGTACCGCAGGGAAAAACGCGAACTGATAAGCCAGAAAAACCGTGAGGTAGAAGACAGGATGGAACAGGAAAAAAATATCCTGAAAGTTACGGAATTCGTTTCAGCAAATGAACTTGCCTCAATGATGGACATCCCCGTAACCGATATCATCTCAACCTGTATGAACCTCGGGCTTTTCGTCTCTATAAACCAGAGACTCGATGCTGAAACTCTTGCCCTTCTGGCTGATGAGTTCGGATACAAGATTGAATTCGTAAGTGCCGAACTGCAGGAAACAGTCAGGGAAGAGGAAGACCGGGAGGAGGATCTGCTGCCAAGGCCGCCTATAGTTACGGTTATGGGACATGTTGACCATGGTAAGACAAAACTTCTCGACTATATAAGGCGAACAAACGTGATCGCCGGTGAAGCCGGCGGTATTACTCAGCACATCGGTGCCTACGCCGTTACCCTCGATGACGACCGGCATCTTACATTCCTCGACACTCCCGGCCACGAGGCCTTTACCGCCATGCGTGCCAGGGGAGCACAGATAACGGATATAGCCATCATCGTTGTGGCTGCCGACGACGGGGTCATGCCCCAGACCAAAGAGGCCATAAACCACGCTTCCGCTGCCGGCGTGCCAATAGTATTTGCAATAAACAAAATTGACAAGCCTACAGCGAATCCTGAAAAGATCAAGGAAGAGCTGGCCGCGATGAACTACCTGGTCGAAGACTGGGGAGGCAAGTACCAGTCGCAGGAGATTTCGGCAAAAAACGGCCTCAATATTGACCTCCTCCTCGAAAAAGTGCTTCTCGAGGCAGAGATGCTCGAACTGAAAGCCAATCCTAATAAAGCGGCGGTTGGAACTGTCATTGAGTCATCACTCGACAAGGGCCGCGGATACACGGCCACGGTGCTGGTGAAAGCTGGCACACTGAGGGTGGGCGACATTATGATCGCGGGGACCAACTTCGGCAATGTCAAGGCTATGTATAATGAAAGAGGAGGCAGAATTGATGAAGTGGGTCCTTCCTCTCCCGCTCTCGTTCTCGGACTGAACGGAGCACCACAGGCAGGCGACAAGTTCAATGTAATGGAAAGCGAACGTGAAGCCAAGGACATAACCAACAAGAGAGCCCAGCTCCAGAGGGAACAGGGATTGCGTACACAGAAACATATCACGCTCGATGAAATAGGACGCCGTATCGCTATCGGGAATTTCCAGGAACTGAATATCATAGTGAAAGGAGACGTCGACGGATCGGTGGAAGCTCTCAGCGATTCGCTTATCAAGCTTTCAACTCCAGAGATTCAGCTTAACATCATCCATAAGGCAGTAGGTCAGATCTCCGAATCTGACATCCTTCTGGCTGCAGCATCGAATGCCATTATCGTTGGCTTCCAGGTAAGACCTTCTTTCAACGCGCGTAAGCTTGCCGAAAAAGAGGAAATCGATATCCGTCTCTATTCAATCATCTACGATGCTATCGAAGAGATCAAGGCTGCAATGGAAGGGATGCTTTCACCCGAACTAAAGGAGGAAATCGTGGCCACCCTGGAGGTCAGGGATCTGTTCAGGGTTACCAGGGTCGGAACCGTTGCGGGATGCTACGTCAAGGAGGGCAAAATCACAAGGAATACAAAAATAAGAGTGATACGCGACGGCATCGTAATATACACCGGCGAACTGGGTTCCCTGAAACGCTTCAAGGACGATGTGAAAGAAGTTGTCAGCGGTTATGAGTGCGGCTTGAATATATCAAACTTCAACGACCTCAAGATCGGCGACATCATCGAAGGATACCAGGAAGTGGAGGTCAAAAAGACTTTATAGCAACTCCTGATACTGTTCGGCTGAAAGAAGCGATTCCAGCTCCGCGGAATCGGAAATCCGAATCTTTATCATCCATCCTTCGCCATAAGGATCCTTGTTGATAAGGTCAGGCGAATCGGCCAAAGCCGGGTTAACCTCAAGTATCTCCCCTGTTACTGGCATGAACAGATCGGATACAGTCTTCACAGCTTCTACGGTCCCGAATACCTCTTCCTTATCCAGAGTCTCACCTTCAGTCTCTATCTCAAGGAAAACAATATCCCCAAGTTCACCCTGGGCAAAATCGGTAATTCCTATAAACGCGAATTCTCCTTCTATACGCAGCCACTCGTGGTCTTTGGTATAACGCAAATTTGCCGGTACGTTCATATCTTTGTCTTTAGTGTAAAAATTTCTGATCCTGATAAAGCTCAGCCCAAATTTATTGTTTTTTTTCAAATACCCTTACAGGGCCGACCCTGAAATCTTACTATTGCGCGAGGGTGAATTTCAGACTGAAGCCAAAACTGGTGTTGGATGTAGGAAAGGTGTTTGCCACAAAGGGATTATTCATGTTATGATCGGCAAATATCTGGAGATTGAAACGGTCGCTCAGTACATAATCGGCCGTTGCTCCCATGGTCATAACCTTGATACCGGCCACGGGCTGATTGACATCCTCAATAAGCTTTCTTGCCACTGTCTTGTTATCCCTGATCGACAGATCAAGCCTTAAGTTCAGATCGCTCTTCAGTGTCTTCTGCGCTCCTCCCGTCTTTACCGTTATCCTGACATCATCAAAACGGTAACCCGCGCCAACTACCAGCTCGTTGATACGGCTGTCGGTTACCTGGTTGCCGGTGAGATTAAGTGATACCGTCCTTGATTTTCTCCATTCAAACCGCGATGTGAGATTGCTCTTCCAGTTCATGTCGACGTTTATCATCGGGCTGAACTGCTCGCTGACGGTCACGGTGTTTATCTCATACTGCTGTATGAAGTTCTTCTGAAGGTCCCTGATACTATTAATCCCGTTGCCATCAACGAAGTAATTAAGGTTGGTGGTATACGACCCGATCTGGTAAACGCTCCTGTACTGATGGGTGATGTTAATGGATCTGAAAAACTTCTGAACGAACTCAAATTTCGAGAAGCCGTCGAATGTTATTCTCCAGTTGGGCATCATCCTGAAAGCCGAAGGGAAGGTCGACAGATCGACCTTATGCGGATCCGATTTAGTATACGCGGCGAAGAAAGCAGGTATCAGAACTTCCCTCGATGTCTTCCCGTAACCGCTCTTGAAACCATCGGTCAGGGGCTGGCCGGTCTCGGGATCGATATCAGGTTCATATCCTGGATCCAACTCCCGCCTTGCCTGAGCCCTGCGGTTTGAAATGATCAGGGTATTCTTCTTGAATTCCTCGAAAGTGGCCGATACATAGTTGTTGTCCTTTGATATCTTTTCGAAGGCCGTTCCCCACGATATTACCGAGATACTGAAGTTTCCGCTGATAACCCTGTTCCGGGTGCTGTCGGGGAAGTTGCCGTTGAAATCGGCGGTATAATAGGAACTTTCATTCTCCAGGAACCTCCTGTCGGCATTGATGTCGATCTTCAATCCGGGAAATGGCTCAACAACGCTTCTGATCGACAGATCCCTGCGGCTGTTGTACACTGCAGGTGTGTTGAGCAGGGTGTCGGTTGTAAGCCAGCCGTTCGCCATGGCCTTATCAAAAAATTTCCTGTCGCTCAATCCCAGCATGAAGGGCAGACCCGGGGCTGTTACATTGTTTATCTTCGTTCCGCCAAGGAATTTTGCTTCCGGAAGGAATCCCGGCAGGAACTGGCCCTGCGAAGAGGTATAAGTCATACTGACCGACCTGAAACCCATCATCGCACGCAGTAAATACTCGCTGGTAACAGTCATGGGATTGCGCTTTTTGGGGACCCTCCCCTCTATTGTCACCAGGGTGCCTTCCACGGCCTCATCGGTAGTGAAATTAACCCTGTTTTCACTGACTATCTCCACATTGCCCCTGACTTCAGAGCCGTCTTTCCTGGTTATAATAACCTTTACGTCTTTTGTCTTTAGATTGTGAACCAGAGGTCTCATTACCTTAGCCCTGAAATTCACATTTTCCCTTGTGAATACCACAGTCCTGTATTCTGTCTGCATCCTTCTGACCGCCCCCGGCCTGGTGTTGTCCTCAACGCTCTTAAGAAACTTCGATTTGGAGTACAGGCTCGCCAGGTTGGCAGTACCCGACAGCGACAGCTCGTTACGGTTCCTGATCGAATTCCCCAGGTTGATGTTCATCGAATCGGGATACAGCGCTCCTGCAAGCCAGGAATAGTCAGATCCGTACCTCGCGGTGGCAGTGACCCACGAAAGCCCCGGAAGCTTGTTTATGGGAACATTGTAGGTCGCGTTGATAAAATGGTTGTAGGAAGTAGTCCTTCCAAAACGCTTGATGTTGTTCATTACCGAATCGCGCCAGTTCTCGTAGTCGCTCTGATACCTCCGGCGGTCGGCGGCCCCTTCCGGCTCATCAATCCTCGCTATATTAGTCGATGTGAAATCGATCTTAAGCTGCCTGGTCAGATCATACTTGACGTCGAACATCCTGGTCCATTCAAAATCCTTCCTGAATGTCGGCGTGATCAGCAGGTTCGGGTTGTTTATATTCCTTGTCTTTACTTCATTGTAATATCTGCCTATATCTGTCCTGAATGAAATACTCTTCGGGAAGGGATAGAAGTTGAAATCCTTTATTATCCTGAATATAGGCGAATTAAGGAATTTGACATTCCTGAACGGCATTATATTCTTTGGCTGGGCTTCATAGTTGTAATTGATTCCTCCCTTATAGTTCCTTTCGAGGTCGATCTCGGTCCTGGTATTGCTCCTGTAAACTTCGTTGAAGGTATAATTGACACTGAAGTTTGCCAGATCCCATGGCCTGGGCTTCTCTCCCCTTTTGGTAATCCCGGCATTGTTTATCGAGATGGTCTTCCTCCTCGAATAATCCTCCGATATGGTTTTTATTGAATCCCTCGCCTTTTTGTCGGGAGCTTCCTCAAGAGCATCTTTCAGGGTGATGTCGGGATCGAGCGGATTGTACTGAGGCTTTATCCTGGTTTCTGAATAGCCAACATACACCGGAAGTCGTACCCCGGTTTTCTCGGGGAAGAACTTACCCAGCTCCATTGTAGAGGAGATGTCATACTTGAGAACCTCTTCCTTGCTTCTTTCGTTGACCTTTTTATCGATGCTTCCCCATCCGGGAGTGCTTGCCTGCCCAACAATGTCGATAGTACCCAGGTCGGCAAGCCTGGTCTGCAGATGTGCATTGGCCGCCCATCCCCCGTCTTCCCTGAAATCACTAAGCCTTAACTCGTTCACCCATATTTCAGCCGATTTTGAATCACCGTTGTCCACGCCCGGATTCCTGGTCTTTATAGGATTCCTGACACCCACCATTATCACCTTTACATTGCTCAGGTTGGGGTTACCGCACACATACACCCTGTTTGAATCGTCCCTGAAGGCAAACACATCGGAAATGCTCAGCGAGGCCCCGCTTTCCTGCAGCCTCCGGTTTCTTTCCTTTTTGGCCTCCTGAAGCACGGTCAGATCGATATTGAAGCTGTTTGCCTCAGGCCATACTATCGCCCTTTCTTCTTCGGAGTCGTTATCATAGCTGCCGGGAGGGGTTAGCTTCAGAGGTATCTCATATTCATAGAAATTCGACTTGTAATCAGATCCCAGCCTTATAAATGCAGTGAGCTCATTATCGTAGAGAGGCTGGCCGGTAAGAGCTTCAGCATGTACTTCCATCCTGAGGCTGCGATACTGCCTGAAATCGAGGTTTACATTCCTATACGCGGCACGGGCGTCTCCATCGGCAAGATCAAGCACCTTGATGACCATCGATTGTTCGTTGAGCTGCCTGAGCTGGGGATTCTGCGGATCGACAACCCTGTTGAAGCCCGGAGGAAGCACGTAGTTAACCGGCTTCTTGCCCGCGTTATCCTCTATACTTACCGAACTGATCTCAAAAGTGCCGTCCTCAGGCTCGGGAACACTGATCCTCTCGCCGCCCTCCATGAAAGTGAGATTGTATTTTCTCCACTCCGCCCTGACCAGGTTAAGCTCGGCAAACCTCATTATCACCGGATCGTTGAAATTCCTGAGAAACATCCTCATGAACCTTATCGACTTGAAATCGCTGATGACTCCCACGCGTCTCTGATATTCAGTAACCGGTATCCTGAACTGATACCATTTTACCTTCGATTCGGCTCCGTTTGCCATCTTGACCGTAGGCTCTATCTCATCTACTATATAGTTCATACCCACCTTCATGTCTTCGGGTCTCAGGCTTATCTTGTACTGATAATAGCTCTCCGTTTCATTGAGCGTGTTGTCGCGGTTTATATCCTCCATGTCGGGAAGAGTGGAACCGGTTGTGGGATAAGATTCTGACGACATCTCGGAAGTTGGCGAGTTGGCTTCCAGTCCGTTGTATTTCTTGTACCTGTCGAGTATTCCCAGCTCCTGCATATCGTAATCGGAACCCCTGAAATAGTGAAAGTCATCGTTCGACGGGTCCTTCAGCAGCTCAGTGTAGGCTTCAGGACTGAGGATGCCTTCAGCCTTTTGGAGGTAATCCGCGAAGAACACCCGTTCATCCTCGTTCCTGAGTCCGTCAAGACCAACGTCCTGGTACATTCTCGACTCTGAATTGTTGTCAAAGGCATGAACCACCGACTGCACCGTGGGAACCCTTCCCCAGGCCGTCGAATCAACATTCTGAAGATCAGGTGAGCCGGGAAGCCCGTTCTCAAAACTCTTCCGCGAGTCCTTGAGAATGTCTTCCGAGATATTACCGAGGTTAAAGTAAAGGTCGCCGCCCTGGTGTGAGGGATCCTCAACAAAGGGGTCCATCATCCAGAATTCTATATACTGGATATTTGCCGTTTCAAAATCGCTGGTTAAAACCTCCCTCATCATGCCTCCCCATCTCGACTGAGGGTCGTTGAGCAGGCCGGAGGAGTTCATACCGCGCGACAGGGGACCCGGATAGGTATCATAGTTGTAGGGACCCTTCTCTCCCGGGTAATATGCAACGTTAAGCACCGATAAGGTAGTCGGGATCCCGCTGGTGCTTTCCCTGTTAGGGAAAATCTCATTTTCATATACCTCCCTTACAAAATGGCTCGACTGCGTGGAAGCATCCTGCTTGATGTGCCCGGGTGTCGAGGAACCGTTTCTCAGAAACAAGGGGTCGATAACGTACCACGAGATCTTAGCCCTGTTGTATCCGCTGGCAAGATTGTTGTTGAGGGAAGCTTCGGGGAACAGCTGATCCTGGCCTTGCGGGATGCTTGAAATTGACCAGGCATTGAAAGATTTAAGGTCGAGCGGGATCTCACTCGACTCAAAATCATCAATATAAGAGTTGCCTGCACTTGAGATTGCGCGTGAATGGCCAGGAATCAGCTCTGCAAATTCCCCGTTGAATGAAATGCTTGACGGTGTTTTTGTATCAAGAAGAGGGATTTTGTCAATGAGTTTTGTCAGAAACTGCGACTGCCCCCTGTATGATGTATTCAGCCCCCAGATAGTATTCGAAATCGGCTCTTCACCGAAATTGACCTTCTGGGTATATGGTCGTTCATTAAGGTGCAACAGCGTTGCACCCACGTTGAAATTATCCGAGATCCTGTAATCGAGATGAGTCCCTACCAGGGTTTTGGTCTGGAAGCCGAAAAACTGGTTGCTCTCGAGCGAAACCTGGATGGGAGTATTCGATTCAATAAGGGCCGAGTTGATGATCGTCACAACACCCATGTTGTAATCGACCGTGTAATCGGCGTTTTCGGTAAGGGTAACCCCGCCGGCGGTTACTATTATTGACCCGGCAGGAATATTGGTGGCATTGAGCCTTATCTCCGAACCGGATTCCGACGAATATTGCCCAGTCATCTTGAACTTGTTCCTCTCGGCCATCTGCCGGGCAAGTGTCTGCGTAGAATCGTAAAGCTCCTGGAAGACATACTTTGCAGCTATCTGATTGTCGCCAATCTGTTTCTTAAGATAACTGCCGAAAGGCTCAAGCACCGGGAAGATTATCTTACCCCTGCTTACATTGATGGTGACTCCGTCGATAAAGTCAAAATACCCGTCGGGCTGACGGTCCTGCTGACTGTTGAGATTATCGAGACCAAGAACCTGAAGAAGTACTTTGTTTGCTATCCTTCCCTCGGGCAGGTAATTGATGGCATTCCCCGTCTTGTCATCTTCATAGAGAATATTAAGCTGGAAATCACCCCTTTCGAGCCTTCCTGAACCAAGAGAATAGATATTCTTCATCATCAGGTCCCAGGTAGGGTACTTCGGACTGAGAGTTGTACCCTTGATCAGTTTCAGGGCAAGAGCCTGCGGGGCCGTTATACCATCGGTCGAAAACTCTCCCACCTTGTAAACCTGACCGTTCAGGGTGTACTCAAAAGCAACGGCGAGAACTTCATCGGTGTTAAGTGCGGTATTCAGCGATATATATCCAAGCATGGGGTTCAGGGTGTATTCCCTGTCATTCAGCTTCCTTGCATTTTCTATCTTCTCATAGTCGCGTCCAATCTGAAAGCCCGGGTACAGGGTAGAAAAGACATTGATAACCTGGTCAACATCCCTCATCCCGGCATAATTTGTCTGAAGCTGGTTGTAAAGCTGGTTTGCCGCGTTGTCAGGAAAGATCGGGGCTCCCGGCGGGGCCTGGAACTCAGGGACCCTGTTATAAATATGGCTGCTGTTCTCGGCAAGGTCGGAAAAGGCCACTATGTTCCTTGTCTCATCATAACTGCTTGTCTTGTTTGTTATCCATACTTCTATCCTGGTGATATTCAGACCGGAACTTACTGCAGGCAGGTTTTTCAGGGCGTCGTCGTAAATATCCCTGAAATAATGTGCAAGGAAAAAGTGCCGGTTGGCCTCATAGTCGTCAGCATATATCTCAAACTCGCTCAACTGGGCTCCTCCCTTGACCGAAATGGTTGATGTTTCGCCCTTCTGCTGCGACAGCACGGTGGTCATATTCAGCCTGCCAAACTGCATCTCTGTCTTGAGCCCAAAAAGGCTGTAGCTTCCGGTGATAAGCGTTCCGGGCAGAGGCAGGGTTACATCACCCACTTCTATCTTCTTGATTATCTCGTCTTCCTTGCCCGAATACTGAAGCTTTGTACGGTTCTCAAATTCAAACATGGCGTCGGTGTTGTAATTGACGCCCAGCTGCATCTTGTCACCGATCGTTCCGGTAACATTCATCTGGATCTTCTCCTTGAAGTCGAAAGTTGGAATGGTCCTGAGTTTCTCGGAAAGAGTCGGGTTCTGAGTTCTTGAAATGTTTATGCCGAAAACCAGCTCTGCCGATCCCTGCGGAACAATGTTTATCACGTTGCTCCCAAAGACCTTGTCGAAAGTAGCTCCGCCAATCTCCAGCTGGGGTATCAGGCCTGATCTGAAACCCGATGTCTCACCTCTTATCCTCGATTGCCAGTACTCCCTCATCCCCTTGTTGAACTGATAATTACGGTACTCTTCCGGAGACATGTATACCGGATTCCTGTAATTGAACGATCCCACCTTCTGGAAGATCATGTATTCGTTCTTGTCGGGATCATAAACTGCGCCCGAAATGATGTTCGAAGGATTATTGAGGAAAAAAGCCGACCGGGATGATACATCATAAGGATTACCCGAAACATCCTGCAGCCTGAGGGGTGATCTGAGCGTGGTATCGGGAAGTGATGCCGGGACTGATATCTGACTATTTACTTCGGTTGATATAAAAAGCAATGAAGTGAATAATACAAAATATATAAATTTCAGCAGATCTTTATATGATATCCCTGATCCCAAATGAGAAAAATATTCTTATTTACAGGCTTTTAAGTGCTCTCTTGATCAGTTCCTCAACTGTCAGGTCTTTTTCATCCCTGATGATCCTGTCGAGTACCTTCAAAACAGCGCTCTTGCCAAACCCAAGCATCACTAAAGCTGATAACGCCTCTTCACGTTTGGTATTGTCTGTAAATACAAATATTTCACCTGTTCCGGTCGGTTTTCCGACCTTGTCCTTAAGATCAACTATTATTCTTTGTGCGGTCTTCAGCCCTATACCCTTAACTCCCTTGAGGATATTGACATCTGCACCTAAAATTGCCTTTTCGAGCTCGTGGTGGGTGAGCGATGAGAGCATCATTCTGGCAGTGGCGGCACCCACCCCCGACACGGTAATCAGCAGCCTGAACATTTCTCTTTCCTCCCTGTCGGAAAAACCATAAAGCTGATGGCTGTCCTCCCTGATTACCTCATGTACAAGCAGCTTGCATTCGGTTTTTCCCTCAAGCCGCGAATAGGTTGTCAGCGAGATATTGGCAAACCAGCCTATCCCCCCGTTGTCGATGATGATATAAGCTGGCGTCAGTTCCGCTATCCTGCCTGTAATATAATCTATCATAAATGTTAATCAGAGTTAGGGATTTCCGGAGGAAGCTCATCGACCCTGTCGGTAAGGATCTCTATATCCTGGTGTTTCAGGGGATTCCGGCTTATCTCGGCATAAAGCTGCCTGTTCCTGAAAATATCGCGGGCAAGAAACAAGGCATGGTGAAATGAGCTTTCGGATGCTTCTCCCTTACCGGCTATCTGATATGCTGTACCATGAACGGGAGAGGTCCTTACAAAAGGCAGCCCGGCCGTGAAATTGACTCCCGTATCAAACGACAAAGCCTTGAAAGGAGCAAGTCCCTGGTCGTGATACATTGCCAGTATAGCGTCAAACTTCGCGAATGAACCTGAACCGAAAAACCCGTCGGCCGGGAAAGGACCGAATGCAAGAATATTATCCCGTACAACCTGCTGGATAGCAGGAACAATGATGTCTTCCTCCTCCCTCCCGATAAGGGAATTGTCGCCCGCGTGCGGATTCAGCCCGAGAACCGCTATCCTTGGCTTGCGGATCCCAAAGTCAACAATCAGCGACTGATTCATAAGTTTTATTTTCTTAATAAGAAGACCGGCGGTTATAAGTCCCGGGACTTCCCTGAGGGGCACATGACCTGTTGCCACTCCTATCCTGAGGCTTTCACTTACCAGAAACATCAGAACATCCTCAACTTCCGCCTTTTCCATCAGATATTCCGTGTGACCGCGGAAGTGGAAATCGTCCGACTGTATGCTGTTCTTATCGATAGGTGCTGTAACGAGTACATCCACCTTTCCGCTCATCAGGTCGGCGACAGCTTTCTCGAGTGAGGCAAACGCGGCTTCTCCGGCCTGGGCAGTCGATTTCCCCAGCTCAACCCTTACATTATCGTCGAGACAATTAATCAGGTTGGCCTTCTGATGATGGGCTTCCTCGGCCGACCTGATATTATTGAAACTGAAATTACCAATATTCAGGGCTTTGCGGTGATATGCCGCCACCTTGGGAGAGCCATAGACTACCGGAACACAGTAGTCGTTGATCTCCGTGTCCATAAGGGTTTTGATAATGACTTCATACCCGATGCCATTAATATCACCATGGGATATCCCTGCAACTATCTTTTTTCCGTTCATTATTTATTGGTTTTTTTTAGTTAAAACGGAGACATACTTCCTCAGAAACTCCGCGAGCAGCCTGGCGCCCGTGCCTGGGCCATCCTTAAGCCTGTAATAGTCATCCTTCTTAAGCAGACCCGGACCGGCAATATCCAGATGGATAAGCGGGTATTCGGCAAATCGTTCAAGGAACTTGCCGGCGGTAATGGCTCCGGCTTCCCTGCCTCCTATATTCTTTACATCGGCAATATCCGATTTGATAAGTTCGCCGTATTCATCCCAGAAAGGCAGTTCGGCAGTCCTCTCATACACTTCGTTGCCCGCCTCCTCCAGCAAGTTGAAGTATTTCCTGTCGGCATTCCCCATAACGGCAACTGCCTGTATTCCAAAAGTCATTGCAGCCGAACCCGTAAGAGTCGCGACATCTATTATCAGTTCGGGCCTGTATAAGGAAGCATAGCTGATGGCATCGGCAAGCAGGAGTCGTCCCTCGGCATCGGTGTTGGCAACCTCAACCGTCATCTTGTTGAACATGGTAATGATATCACCCTGGGTATAGGCATTGCCACCCGGACGATTGTCAGTGGCAGGAACGAGACCGACAACATGAACCGGCAGCTTGGCCCTGGCAATGGTGCGCATCGCTCCCGTGACGGCAGCAGCGCCTGCCATGTCTCCCTTCATGTTCTCCATATAGTCACCGGGTTTGAGATTAAGTCCGCCGGTGTCGTACACAATCCCCTTGCCAACAAGCACAACAGGATTCCTGTTAAGTGCTTCTTCAGGCTTCCATTCCAGAATGCAGAAAACCGGAGGATCAACGCTTCCCCTGTTCACAGCCAGAAGCCCTCCCATCTTTAGGGCTTCAATCCTGCCCTTGTTAAGAATCTCAACACTGAATCCCGAATCTTCCCCTATCCGCCTTATTTCATCAGCCAGCGCCGGAGCATTCAGATGGTTAACAGGTTCATTGATGAGATTCCTGATCAGCCATACCGAAGCGGTGATATCAGCAAGCCATTTAATCTCATCATCATCAGGACCTTCGTAAAAAAGTATTTTTGAGGGATAAGCGGCTTTGTCCTTTTCGGCGACTGAAGTCTTGTATTTGTCGAACGAATAGAAACTCAGAAGAAGGCCTTCGGCAAAAGCGGATACCGCTCCCGCGAAAGTCTTATGGCCGGCAATAACAAGCGAATCATGCTTGTTCGATTTTATCACTTTCCTCAGATTGAAAGCCATCTTGCGAAGCTCTTCCTTCTTCCTGTATTCCGGATACGAGTCCTTAATCCTGACTATATACGTTTGCCTGAAATATGAGTTAACAACTACATACTCTTCATCCGCCTGAAGCTGCTTGAGAGCATAATCCTTCTCCGCTGCTGACAGGGTCAGCCATCCGGGAAGTCCGTTTTCTCCCGTGATGCAAATAACCGACTGATCGGGAGCTATTTGTGAAATCCTGTGTAATTCGGGTAGTTTCGACATACGCGGAAATTTTTGAAGCAGTAAAGTTAATTAAATTATTCATTGCATATTTTGCAAAGAATTACCTTTGCCGGACCTGCTTGTACTTCACCCGGAATTCTTAAAATATGGAACTTGACTACCTGTATAAAAAGGCCCTCGACCTCATGCCCCTGTCTGTTGAAGAGGGAACCTTCCTCTATCGGCATGCACCGTACGGGGAATTGATCTATATCGGGGATACATTGCGACAGATTCATGTGCCGGGGAAAAATGCCGGATGGATGATCGACAGAAATGTCAATTTAACAAATATATGCTTCTCCCGCTGTAAGTTCTGCAATTTTTGCCGCCGGAAGGACGATCCCGATGCCTACGTGACAACTATCGGGGATTACAAAAGGAAAATAGATGAGCTGTATTCTCTGGGCGGCGACCAGATACTTCTCCAGGGGGGAATGAATCCCGATCTGGGACTGGATTTTTACACGGGGCTGTTCACACAGTTGAAGGAACTCTATCCCACTCTTAAACTGCATGCATTGGGTCCCCCCGAAATAGTATATCTGTCAAAAAAGGAAAAGCTGCCGTACGGGACTGTCCTGGAACGGCTTGTGGAAGCAGGACTAGACTCTCTGCCTGGAGCCGGAGCGGAAATCCTGTCCGACAGGGTGAGAAAGATTGTATCCCCGGCCAAGGCAACAACGGATGAATGGCTCGGAGTGATGCGCGAAGCCCACAGGATGAACCTGCCCACCTCGGCCACAATGATGTACGGTCATGTTGAAACAACTACAGAAAGAATCGAACATCTTGTAAGGCTGAGGGAGTTGCAGGAAGAAAGGCCGGAAGGAAGCTACGGTTTCATTGCCTTCATCCCCTGGCCTTTTCAGGATGAGGGAACACTGCTCGCCGGGAGACATGGAATAAAAAGCAGCTACACTGCACCGGATTATATCAGGCTGATTGCTGTCAGCAGGATTATGCTCAACAATATTACAAATCTACAGTCGTCGCTTCTGACCGTGGGAAAAGAAGTTGCAATTCTTTCGCTTCACGCCGGGGCAAACGACCTCGGATCAATAATGATTGAGGAAAACGTGGTCAGCTCAGCGGGATCAGATAACCGCTTCGATGCGGAAGAAATTCAGGCTGTCATAAAGGAAGCTGGCTATGTTCCGGTGAGGAGGAACCAGAAATACGAAGCGGTATAAGAAGCGCAGGGCTTGCTCCCTGCGGTCGCTGTCATGCAAGTCGTGCAAGTCATGCAGGTCATGCAAGTCTCTTACAATGAGGCCTTAGTGGAGGTTGTATCGGGAGGATCCCCTCCACCGGAGAGCCTGCCCCGCCCTAAGCGGGGAGGGTTTTGGCTCAGAGCACAGTGACAGGTCTCGCAAGACCATATATAAAAAAAGGGCTGTGTTCCAGCCCTAATATACCTTAGTAAGGATTAATAAAATCCTATTTCGTAGCTTCTTTCTCGCTGTCGGAATCAACTTTTGAAGCTTTCTTAAATTCCTTCATGCCCTGACCGATACCTTTCATCAGTTCGGGAATCTTACGGCCGCCGAACAAAAGCACAACAACAAGCAAAATAAGAATTATCTCAGTTAAACCTATCCTTCCCATTTCTTTAATTTTTTTAATTTATGCAAAGTTATAAAAATACTGTGTCTTTACACCCGGAATCGAAAATAAATCTTAATTCCTTATAAGTCTCATTATATCATTCCCGTTGGCCAGGATTAGCAGGCCAAGTAGTATTAGCATCCCGGTTATCTGTGCATATTCCAGGAATTTGTCACTTGGTTTCCTTCCGGTAATCACTTCGTAAAGCAGGAACATAACATGTCCGCCGTCAAGAGCCGGTATGGGAAGTATGTTCATAACGGCGAGTATGATTGAGAGAAGAGCTGTCAGGTTCCAGAACGACTGCCAATCCCATACCCCGGGAAAGATGCTCCCGATGGTAATGAATCCTCCAAGCGACTCATATGCTTTCGTGTGTTTTGAGAATATAACCCTGAACTGCTTGACATAGTCGCCGATAGTCTTGAAGCCTTTGGTAATCCCGGCAGGTATTGAAGCAAGGAACCCGTAATTCACCGTTTTCAGCTCGAAGATTTGCGCATAGGTACGGGAGCTTCCGACTCCCAGTGTGCCATTTTCGGTAAGCACAACCGGAATATCGACCCTGTTCCCGTCCCTTATTGCATTCACCGTTACCTCCTTGCCCCGGTTACGGGAAAGATAGACCTGGAATTCATCAAACCACTGGAAATCATTGCCGTCAATGCCTGTGAGTTCGTCGCCTTCAACCACACCTGCAAGCTTGGCAGGCGATTCCTTGGCGAATCCCGAAACAACATAGGGCCTGAAAGGAGTTCTTGGCTCCAGACGTCCTTCTCCCTTAAGCATCCTGGCAATGAACTCAACCGGTATGGGCAGGCTGATGATCTCACCGTTTCGCTCAACCTGTATGGTCTCACGGTCGTTGAGTATTATGTCTGCAGCTATCTCATTGAAATTCTCTATCTTGACATTGTCAACCGAGACGATCATGTCTCCATTCCGGAGGCCGATTGAATAGCCGGCCGAGTCGGTAACGATACCATACTTTACGTTTGCAGTAGGAAGGTAAGTCTCTCCCCACGCGTAAAGTACCCCGACGTAAATTATAAGGGCTGAGATGAAATTAAAGATGACGCCGGCCGTCATGATCAGCAGTCTCTGACCGGCTGGCTTCGACCGGAACTCCCACGGCTGGGGAGGCTGTTTCATCTGTTCCTTGTCCATCGACTCATCAATCATTCCGGATATCTTCACGTAACCCCCCAGTGGAAGCCAGCCTATTCCGTATTCTGTCTCTCCTATCTTCTTTTTAAAAAGCGAAAACCAGGGATCGAAGAAGAGATAGAACTTCTCAACCCTTGTTTTGAAGAGCTTGGCAAACAGGAAATGTCCGAACTCATGGACAATAACAATTATTGAGAGACTCAGTAAAAACTGAAGTATCTTGATTAATACGGTCATGATCGTTTACATAGTTCGTTAATATAATTTCGGGCTTCGTTCCTGGCCATAGAATTGGTGGTCTCCAGAAATCCGAGTCCGGGTGAAGCCAGGTATTCCGTTTTCTCCATGGTATGCTCCACCACATCCGACATCTGCAGAAATCCTATCCTTCCGGCCAGGAAAGCATTGACGGCCACTTCATTAGCCGCATTCAGGATACAGGGCATATTCCCGCCTTCATTCAGGGCATGGTATGCCAGCCTAAGGTTACGGAACCTGTTAAGATCGGGAGAAAAGAACGACAGCGTGCTGCACCGGCTGAGATCTAGTTTTGGAAGATCAGATGTGAACCTGTCGGGATAACTCAGTGAATACAATATAGGAACCCGCATATCCGGCATCCCCATCTGGGCCTTCACCGATCCGTCGGCGAAGTGAACCATCGAATGGATTATGGACTGAGGATGGATTATCACTTCAATTTTTTCAGGGGGAATATCAAACAACCATCGTGCCTCTATTACCTCAAGACCCTTGTTCATGAGTGAAGCCGAATCGATGGTCACCTTATTACCCATTTGCCAGTTTGGATGCTTAAGGGCTTCCTGGGGCTTCACATTTTCAAGCATCTCCATTGTGTGATTCAGGAAAGGGCCTCCCGAGGCGGTAAGGGTGATTCTTTCAACAGGATTGCCCATTTCTCCTGCAAGGCACTGAAATATGGCGGAGTGTTCAGAATCGACCGGGATGATCCTGCTTCCCGATTCCTTGACAAGCTTCTTTATTATTTCACCCGCGATAACAAGGGTTTCCTTGTTTGCAAGGGCAATCCTCTTGCCCGCCTTTATGGCCGAAATGGCAGGTCTAAGCCCGGAATAGCCAACCATGGCTGCAACAACCAGATCGATATTGGAAGCTCTTACAACCTGTTCAATAGCTTCATCTCCGGCATAAACCTTGATCGGGTAGTCCCTCAGGGCTTCCCTTAGCCTCTGATAATGCGACTGGTCGCCAATGACAACTGCATTGGGCTGCCATGTAATCGCCTGCTGGGTCAGCAGTTTTATATTGGAGCCTGCAGTCAGAACTTCAACCGAAAACTCACCGGGATATCTGGATATGACATCCAGGGTCTGGGTGCCAATCGAGCCTGTCGATCCGAGTAAGGCAATTTTCTTTGGCATAGGAACCCTGATATTAGAAGATAACGTATTTTTCCGGATCAAGCGGACTCCCCTTGTACCAAATCTCAAAATGAAGATGGGGTCCGGATGTATAAATCTCGCCCGAGTTGCCCACAACCGCTATTGCTTCACCTGTTCTGACCAAATCGCCCGTTTCCTTCAGCAGTGAAGCATTATGCTTGTATATCGATACAATATTGTTCGCGTGCTGGATCTCAATAACATATCCCGTTTCCCTCGTCCAGCCGGTAAAAATAACAGTGCCGGCAAGGGCTGCATCCACCTGCGCCTTGGGCCGGGTGACTATGTCGGTGCCGAAATGCCTTTTTGCCTGATCAAATTTGCCAGACACGATGCCCCTTACCGGAGGGAAGAAATGAAGACTGGCAAGGCTTGTTTCATATTCAGTGACCTGATTCTGGGATATGCTGTACCTGCTTTCCGTTTCAACCTGAACTCTCAGTGCCGAATCTTCAGGTGAGCTTCGGAAAGAGATATTGTTGTAGTTGGCGGTGGTATCGCGCAAAACCATTGAACTGGCCGGCCTTTCACCGGCAATAATGGCATTCAGGTTCTCAAAATAATGATCCCTGAGGGCAAGTTCCCTTTCAAGCGAATCGAGCCTGATGGCATTAAGTAGAATATCCCGGCGCATTGTCACATCGGGGTACCCGGGAATCAACTCCCTCAGGTTCGTGAAAGAAATAAGAGATGCAGTTGCAATGATTATGAAGAAGACCACGAAGAAAACAAGCAGGAAAGCATTGTACCTGGTCAGCTTTATCCTCCATAGCTCTTCAAAGGTTGTATCATTGGTCACGGCAAATTTGAACTTGTCGCACCAGTTGGTTTTCTTCTTATCGTTTTTAGCCATATTTACTTAATGATTGCCTGCAAAGATAATAAACCTCAGACAACCTTGACAGCTTTGTCTTCACTTTGCCACAAACCATGCTTTGAACAGACCGACATCGCGCACAGATTCATCGATACGTCAGGCGCTACAATATGAAAATCAATTTCGAAATGACCCGGCAGGTTGCCGTATACGCCCGGTGTGTAACGTGCCTCGGCAAGAAGTGTCTCACGGTTCCAGAGCTGTATGAGAATTATTGAATGGTCGTACTCATCAGGGTGGGGATATTCGTTCCCGATTCTGACCTTTACAACAAATTTTTCACCTCTTTTTACTTCATCGGCACATATTACGTAAGGCATATGACGGTCGAGATAATCACGTTTCTGTTCTTTCTCTTCCTTTTCTATATTCAGTGCTTGAAATACTCGCGGCATGTTGTTTTTTGTTTGATTAACAGGCAAAAATAATTCTTATTACATTTTAATTTGCCATTTCCCGGAGAAATATTATCTTTGCACGCACATATTGCGGGGTGGAGCAGTGGTAGCTCGTTGGGCTCATAACCCAAAGGTCGGAGGTTCGAATCCTCCCTCCGCTACAAGGAAAAAGCCCTGTCGCGTTAGCGGCAGGCTTTTTTATTTCGAGCCGGACATCAAACGTCAGTTTGAATGTCCGGTGAAGAAATAAAAAAGCCAGGCAGCCGACACGGGAGGCTGACAGGGATTTTTCCTTGTTAAGCACTCCCCCCGAGGATCATGTAAATAATCCTCCCCCACTGACGCAAACAAAAAGCCAGGCAGCCGACGCAGGAGGCTGACAGGGATTTTTCCTTGTTAAGCACTCCCCCTTGAGGATCATGCAAATAATCCTCCCCCACTGACGCGAACAAAAACCCAGGCAGCCGACGCGGGAGGTTAAATATCAATTTTATTTATAATTTTATATTTATGTATTAATCAGCTTACAGAAGTCTCTAAAACGAAATATCATGTTCCGGAAAAGATTCTTATCACTTATCGCTTTCATTGCTTTGCTCTTAATTGCCACAGATTGTGGTATAAAGAAGGATTCAAATGAGTATGATGTTGTTGTCTATGGAGGCACCTCAGCTGGTATTTCTGCTGCAATACAGACATCAAGAATGGGAAAATCGGTCCTGCTTATTGAGCCTACACGACGTCTGGGAGGATTAACCACGGGTGGTCTGGGAGCAACCGATATAGGGAATAAACAAGCCATCGGGGGTATCTCACGTGAATTCTATCAGAATATTAAAAAACATTATAACGATCCTGCAAATTGGAAATGGCAAAACCCTGATGATTACAATCAGAACCGTAATGATCCGAATAATGATGCTATGTGGACATTTGAACCATCAGTCGCTCTTGAGGTCTATTTAAAAATGATTGAGCCCGAAAATATAAATATTGTTTACGGTGAAAGACTTGACAGGCAGAATGGCGTTAAGAAAAACGGAACTGAAATAACAGAAATAGTGATGGAAAGTGGCAGTAGATTCAGGGGGAAAATGTTCATTGATGCAAGCTATGAGGGCGATCTTATGGCAGCAGCCGGAGTCAGCTATGTCGTCGGTCGTGAGTCAAACAGCCAGTATGGAGAGACACTAAACGGTGTCCAGGCCAATAAGACGAGCCTTACACTAAGAGGGACTGTTTCACGCAATGCATATAATCATAACTTCATTGATGGCGTGGATCCTTATATAACAAAGGGTGATCCATCCAGTGGATTGCTCCCATTCATTGAAAAAGATCCTCCGTCTGCCGATGGCACCGGAGATAGTCGCATTCAGGCATATTGCTACCGAATGACTCTTACCGATCATCCGGATAACAGGATTCCTTTTACCAAACCTGAAGATTATAACGAACTGGAATATGAATTGCTGTTCAGAAATTATGAAGCAGCAAAAGGACCAATTGAAGAAATGTATAGCTACGGAGATCCGCTTGTTCCATGGATCAATTCAAAAATGCCTAACCGTAAAACAGATACGAATAATCAAAAGGGATTTTCCACTGATTTCATCGGACAGAATTATGACTATCCCGAGGCTTCTTATGAAGAACGTGAAGAAATCGCTCAAAGACATCTTAAATATCAGCAGGGGCTGATGTGGACTCTGGCATATCATCCCCGGATTCCTCAGAAGGTCAGGGATGTTGTTTCACAATGGGGAATGTGCAGGGACGAATTTCCCGAAAATAATGGATGGACCGACCAGCTTTATATACGTGAGGCCAGACGAATGATAAGTGATTACGTTATGAACCAGAAACATTGCGAAGGTTATGAAATTGCGGAAGATCCGGTTGGATTGGGAGCATATGGAATGGATTCACACCATATTCAACGGTATGTCGACAGTAATGGATTTGTTCAAAATGAAGGAAATGTTGAAGCGCCGGTTTTTGGTCCATATCCGGTAAGTTACAGATCTGTCATTCCGAAAAAAAGTGAGTGCTCCAATCTTCTTGTCCCGGTGTGTCTCAGTGCAACCCATATAGCTTACGGATCCATAAGAATGGAACCTGTTTTCATGATATTGGGACAGTCGGCTGCAACAGCAGCATGTATGGCGATTGATAAAAAAACTGTCATACAGGAACTGGAATATCAAGAACTTAAATCTCAATTACTAAAGGATAAACAAATCCTCGCACCCGTACAATAATAAGTTTGTTGCTCATTTGACTATAAATATTCATAAACTATATGTGTCCTTTGTGCCTGCCTGACGGCAGGCAGGGTTAAATATATTTAAACCATTAATTCAATGACTAATCGCAGGGACTTTATTAAGCAAACATCGGCAGCTGCAATAGGCGTATCGATACCAGGCCTGAAAACTTCTCAAAAGAAAAAGCCTGTCGAAAAAATCTGGGCTTGCCTGCTTCATCTCAGTTTTAACATGTGGGAAGAGTACGTTTCACCTCACCGTCCATTCCGGGGTTATGATCCCAACATGAGACTAAGCGAGTCACTATGGAATGACGCGATCCTCAGGATGTCGGAACGTGGAATGAATATGATTGTAATAGACATGGGCAATGCGGTGAAATATGAAAGTCATCCTGAAATTGCTGTAAATAATGCCTGGAGCGTTGACAGATTAAGGTCAGAGTTGGAGAAAATAAGAAAACTGGGCCTTGAACCTGTTCCTAAAATGAACTTTTCGGCCGGGCATGATACCTGGCTGGGTGAATATTCCAGGATGGTCTCAACTGAAAAATATTATAAAGTCTGTGCAGACCTGATCAGTGAAGTATGCATGATTTATGACAAACCAGGATTTTTCCATCTTGGAATGGATGAAGAGTCAGCAGGACATCAGAGTCATTATAAATATATTGTTGTAAGACAACATGATGCATGGTGGCATGATTTCAATTTCCTTGTTGAACAGGTAGAGAAACAAAATGCCAGGGCATGGATATGGTCCGATTACATGTTATGGAACTTTCCTGAAGAATTTTTGGAAAAAATGCCCAAATCCGTGGTTCAGAGCAACTGGTATTACGATGAAGAATTCGGTAATAATAAATATGTTACGGCATACCGGCAACTGGAAAGCGCCGGATATGACCAGATCCCGACAGGAAGTTATCATGCACAAAATGATTTAAGCATTCTTAATACCACAAAGTTTGCTTCCAGGAACATCGACAATAATAAATTACTTGGTATTTTGCAGACATTCTGGAAGCCAACGATTGAGGAGTATCGCGACAGGATACTTAAAGGAACTGATCTTGCAGGTGAAGCACGGGAATGGTTCCTGAAAAACCACAGAATCTGAATTCCAATAATTAAGGTTTATCAAACAGTTCTTATGAATACAGACGACCAGGCACCACTTATATGCTTGACTATTTTTGCCCTGTGCCCAGTGTATTGAACCACTTGTATTGCCGTGGATCCCGATTTTATCTTAACCTTTCTAACCCTAAGCATGGTATAAAAACAGGCGTCACAATCCAGGAAAGCATGGCAGCCGACGCGGGAGACTGTAGGGATTTTTGTCGTTGAACTGTTTATATTTACAAATAATTCAACCCTGCATTTTATCGTGAAGAAATGCTTTTAGATCGAAATCTAATCGCATATAGCGAGTATTCTGAACAACCAGATCAATCCAGTTTTCCCGTCTGTTAGTGACTTTAATACACCAATAACGTGTCAGAACTTCCTTATTCGCGCAATCTATGGCATTTCTTATCAAGTCAATTAGATTGATCATTTTTATCAGAACTTTCGGAATTCCCGTGTAAACTCGTTTTTTCCATTCAATCTGCCCCCTGCCGCCAGCAGTATAAGCATCACGCGTATTTGGACAAATAATGCCATGATCATTAATAAGCCAAGTGCCAACGCCATTGAATTTATGCTGACTATTACTGAATACCTCTGGGAAATAAACCATTGATGAAGCAATTAATTTGTTTCTTTCCGTAATCGCTATATTATTCCATGATTTTATGATTAAACCAGTAGCTTTTGCCTCATCTTGCTCCAGCCACCATACTTGTTCACCAGCTTTGAGAAACTGCCTATAATAGTCTGTAATTGGCTTTATGGGGTTCGGTAATGACCTTAATTGATCATAAGGTATATTCAACTTGTCAAATATTGTTTGGCCTTCAGGCAATTCCATGTCAATTTGATATCTTGGCGAATGTGTCACAACTATCTCTGAAAGACACTCTTCATATGGTCTGCACATAAAATCAACCGGGGATACCATCTTGCCAAATAACATGTATATCCTTTCAATATCATCAACTCTTGTGCTCTCTAATACTGAATTGCCAGTGGTTGTCCAGTGATTTTGTTTCGAAGTTTTAACTTCAACGCCATAATATTTCTTTGCAATTATATCAGGGAATCTTTGACCAGAAATAAGTTCAATCGAATCTTCAAATGGTGTTCCTTTTGCTGTTTGAGTCATTACATCTGCAACCACACCTTCCAGTTTGTTGCCCAAATATGAAAGGTATGTCTTTGGGCTTTTAGTTGCTTCTGCTTTAAGATACTTTACAGTATCATCCAGTAAAGATTGGAATACTTCCTTGCTTGGTGTGGAATTTACTGATACTACCATTGTTATCTTTATTAAAATATAAATTCCATATTTTTTCAATCCGTTTAGCAATATGGTATGCTAAAAGTGGCGGAACAGCATTGCCAATAATCTTATATGCTGATGACGGGCTTACGAAAAATCTATTACCTGACATTGGTATCACAAAATCATAATCAGGGGGGAATGTCTGAATTAAAGCGCATTCTCTTGGCGTAAGCCTTCGTTCTTTGAGTTTTTTATTCAGGAGTTCTTCCAACTGCTTACCCCCATTTGCAACACTTAAACGCCTGAATTCAATATTACCGTGGTGTTCGGCTCTTATAGTGGGACTGATGCAGTTCAAATTGATCTCTGTCTGACCTTGGCAATGCTTACCCATGTATTTAGCTTTTGAATAGAATTTCTGTGACGGGTCGGTGGATTCATCAGGTTCTGGTAATCCTTTAAAAATTGAGGATAATGTGACAGGAGACTTAAGATCGCCACCTTTAACCGTGTAGGCATGAGAGGGTTTTGGGTAAGGATTGTATGTGTCAATTACCTGTGGCTTTGATAGTTCTTTTAATGCTTCCAGATTTAAAGCTGACTTTTTTATGCCAATAAAAATTACTCTTTCTCTCGATTGTGGAACGCCATAATCAGCCGCGTGTAAGACCATTGGTTCAAGAACTAAATATCCGTTACTATTGGCGTTAGCGAAGTCCCGCTGTATAATCTCCTTTACATTACTCAAGTTTACCAACCCTTTCACGTTTTCAGCAATAAAAATGTTTGGCTTAGTAATTTCGATAACTTCTTTTAACCAAATGTATAGTTGCCCCCGAGTCTCAATTGAAGGTATGTCTGCCTTAATCATTTTTCCAAAATGATCTTTATGGGAGTCAAAACCTTTGCGCTTCCCAGCTAAACTAAAGTCCTGACAAGGGAAACCGCCAGTAACGATATCAACTTTGTCAGGAAAAACTTTTACGCCTTGCTTATGGAGTTTAACAAGATTAACAATACTTTCTGTATGGTAAACCGTAGAACTATATCCTTTGTTTTTAAAATAATTGACCCATGTTTTTTTTGCTTCGGCCAGAATGTCATTTGCAAAAACAGTTTGAAACCTGGTCGATTTCAGTTTTACAAAACCTTTTTCGACAGAGTGATCTATAAAGTCAGGATTAACAATTGTATTCACTGAATCTCTATGTACTAGAAAATCACCTTCGAAACCCAAGTCCATACCACCACAGCCAGAAAATAGTGATACAACTTTCAGTGGTTTATCTGGGTTAACTGGTATTTCAGCATCATATGTAATGCTTATTTGTGATTCCTCCACTTCATCAGATGCATTCTGGTTTTTTAACAGGTTATAATATTTACATTTGGATTTCAATTTACAACCTGTACATAATGGATTCTTTGACTTACAAACAAGTGCCGCGAAATCAAGTATAGCCCAGTTAATATCTCTGCATCTTTTTATATCAATTACGTTATAAGCCAAGTCCTGCATAATTTTGTCATTACGCACATCTTTAAACTGTTGAGGACTAAAAAAACGGCTTAGCACCCGTGACATGTTGACATCCAACAATGCAGCCCGGTGATTTAATATAAAAAGCTCATACGCTCCTGCAATGTATAATGTAGCCAGGTTCGAATCATGCAATTCCTCTGTATTTCGTGGTAAAACGCCATTTTTAGTTTTATATTCCTCAAGTATTTTGTGCAGTCGCTTTGCCCTATGTTTATATAAACCAAGCGGCTTAAGAATCTCTTCAAGGTCTTTAATGCTGGCTTTGCTTAACTTTTGCCAGCTGGGATATTTATTAAAAAAAACAGGATAATATTTCGCCACTGTTTCTGCTTTCGTCCTCTGCAACAGAATTTCGCTAATGATCAGTTCATAATTTGAAATGTTATCCTTTCGCCAGGGAAAACTCCTTTTATTTAGTTCAAACCAACCAAGAAGTGACTTTCTGAAAAACGTTATATCATTTCTGTTCCACATAGAGCAAAGATATCAAAATATGCATGGTGAAACCTCTTTCTTACTAATTCGATTTAAGGCTTCAAAGTTTATAAGTTGTTAGCATAAAAACAATTGATTATCTATATAACGTGTCTTTCCGTTTGCTTAAAGCCTTATTTGCCTGTATCTTATGTATGACTCTCGACCTCATGTTTATAAACATGACACCCAAGGCATGGAAAAACACATCTTTGAATCCTTCTTGCTTGTCTGACTGCAGCAGTCAAGCAGGGTTAACGGTTTTTGTTTTTTTAAGAAATTCTCTTTGGAGGATTAAGAGAATTAGTTGTATTTTTATAGAAAGCCACAACAATTTATTTTCTTTCATTGAATAAGACCAATAATGATATTGAGCTGATTGAAAGACTGAGTAAAGGCGACCTGGAAGCCTTTGACGCTATTTATAGTAAATACTCGGGGACGCTTTATGCATTCGGGTTAAAATATCTCCGGTCGGCAGATGATGCTGAAGAGCTTGTTCAGTCTGTATTTCTGAAGATATGGGAGAATCATAAAAACTTGAAAAAGGAATTATCGTTCAGATCGTATCTCTTCACTATTACATACAATGATATCTGTAAAATATTCCGTACCAGAAAATGCCTGGAGAAGTTTATAAGCGATTACTTGCACGAAGTCTCGCGTTCATCGGCAAGAACCGAGGAAGGGATTGATTTTGGTTCCGTAGTGGATTATGTAAAAAAAATTATTGACAAGCTGCCCGAAAGACAAAAGACAATTTTTGAAAAAAGCCGGATCGAAGGAAAATCCACAAAAGAGATAGCTCTGGAATTGGGCCTTACACCAGGTACTATCGATAATTATATCTCTAAATCTATAAGGTTTATAAGGGAAAAAGTTTCCTCCAAAGATCTGTACCTGTTATTGTTATTTTTATTTTTGTTTTAATGGAACTTGATTCCCTGATTCTTTATCCTATCCCTATCCGGTAGTTATTCCCATACTCATAGGTAAGCTCCTGGGTAATGATAATTTGCCCGTTGATTTTGTGTAACAAATCATGTTCTCCTGATATTGATTAATAGCTTTAAACAGCTTGTATCGGAAATAACAGACCCGTGAATTGGACACCTTCGATTCACCTGTGAATAGAAAGGTTAAAATAACACCTTTTTTATATGAGATTTTTATAGCTGAAGGATATTATAAATGAAGAACAATATTAAAAGTAATGACAACTGATTCGGGGAAAGACGTTTTTGATATAATAAGGAAATATATCACAGGTGAGACAAACGACAACGAAAGAAAATGTATCGAATCAATATTCTCTGACGGTGAGGACAATCACTATTTGCGAAATAGGCTTTACGAAGATTGGGAATCGATGATAAAATCAGGACGGCAGACGGATGCTGACCTCAATAAGATTCTTGATCAAATCCATCATGCCATAAGAAAAAATGAAAGTATAAAAAGGCGCCCGTTGAAGAGAGTGATGCAATTATACATGAAAGTCGCCGCAATTCTACTTTTGCCATTACTGATCGCGGGTGGCATATTGTTGAATAAGGGATCGG
>Ga0116174_10000097_pt1 | contig 87845 bp, 79 predicted proteins | sample AD_UKC087_MetaG_FD_89801 | JGI IMG/M metagenome (GOLD analysis project Ga0116174, IMG submission 89801) | Active sludge microbial communities of municipal wastewater-treating anaerobic digesters from USA - AD_UKC087_MetaG | ecosystem: Engineered > Bioreactor > Anaerobic > Digestate | place: USA...
AATCTCTTGTATCTTGTATCTTGTATCTTGTATCTTGTATCTTGTATCTTGTATCTTGTATCTTGTATCTTGTATCTTGTATCTTGTATCTTGTATCTTGTATCTTGTATCTGCGAACATTCGGATTCCTTGCGGGAAAATTTAGAATATTCTAGTTTAGAATTTATTTGTTGTCAATAGTTTTTTGATAATATTTATTTTTTGTCGCATATACGTCTTTTTTTAGGGGGCAGTCCCAATCCGCTCCATATGTGTCAATTTATTCGTCGAGGAGCGACACATATGTGTCAATTTCTCATCGAGGAAGCGACGCGACGCATGCAGCTCCATATGTGTCAAATTCTTCGTCGGGGAGCGACGCGGCGCATATGTGTCAAATTATTCGTCGGGGGGCGGCGCGGCATATACAGCTCCATATGTGTCATTTCTTGTCGGGGCGGCACGACGCGGCGGGTATAGCTCCATATGTGTCAATTTATAGCGGGGAGTAGCCGCGGCGTATATAGCTCCATATGATATGCGTCGAATTTCCATCGAGAAGCGACGCGGCGCATATGCGTCGAATTTTTTTATTTCCCGTGAGGATGATATTTGTAGTGAATATCCTTCAACTCGTCCAATCCCAAATGGGTATATATCTCGGTTGTAGATAGATTTGAATGCCCCAGTAATATTTGAACGGTTCTGATGTCGGCGCCGTTTCTTATAAGCGTCGTCGCAAAACTATGTCTCAGCCCGTGAGGCGATATATTTTTTAAGAGCGCGGTTTCACGAATTCTTTTTTCCAAAATATACCTTACCCCCCGATCCGACAGAGCGCCGCCTTTTCCGTTAACAAATAAAGAGTTCGTTTTAGGATTAAATTGGTCTCTTATAGCCAGATATTCCGATAGCGCCGTTTTAAATTTATCGCCGTATATGACGGTCCGTTGTTTATCTCCTTTTCCTACTATCGTTATCTCCCCGTTTTTATTTTTAACGTCGCTAAGGCGCAACGAAACGGCTTCGGATACTCTGAGTCCCGTTGAAAATATCAGTTCAAATAGCGCCGCGTCCCGATAATCTTCTTTATTGTTGCGCTCAAAAGAGATTAGTTTGGAATACTCTTCGTCGAATAAAAAATTCGGAAGATACTTTTTTGTTTTTAACGATTCTACCTCCAATATGCCGGCTTTGTCGATATATCCAAATCTTTTTTTGTATTTAACAAACCCTTTTAGCGCCGATATAATTCTATTTATCGAGCTATTTTCAAGTTTTTCCCTATTTAGTTCCGCCAAAAAACTTCTGACTTCAGATCTTTTAATTTTATAGAAATCAATATTTTCGCTTTCCAAAAAGTTGAAAAATTTTTTCAAATCTTTTTGATAACTTTTTTTTGTGTTTTCGGAAGAGCCTTTTTGGCTCGATAAATAATCCAGATAATTATTTATTTCTTTATCGTATTCCATCGTATTCCATAATTAATGTTCTTCGATTTGTTTGTATCCGCAATTTTCATCGATGCAAAGTTTATAAGTCCCGTAAATTTTATCGTTTTTCTCAATTAAAAACTTTCCGCATTTGGGACAGTTATACTCGGTCGGCTTAGACCACGTAACAAAGTCGCATTCCGGATAATTTGTGCATCCGTAGAACTCTTTGCCCCTTGCCGCTTTTTTTCTGCCGACAATTTTACCGCCGCAGTTTTCTCTGGGACAATCGGCTAACGGAATAGGCTTGGAATTCCTGCATTCGGGGAAACCGCTGCAAGCTAGAAAAAAACCGTATTTGCCGAGTTTCTTCAACATCGGTTTCCCGCATTTATCGCACAACTCGCCCGTCTCCTCCTCAAAGGATTTTTTATGACTTTCCAGAGACCTCTGCGCGATCTCTACCTTTTCGATAAACGGCGAATAAAAATCGGTCAACAACTTAATATCGGACGTCGTCCCGTTTTCTATGCCGTCGAGGTCCTTCTCCATTTTCGCGGTAAAATCGACGTCGACAATATTGGGAAAAGAGGTCGTTATTATTTTATTAATTAATTTACCCAAAACCGTCGGAATTAATTGTTTTGATTTTCTAACGATATAGTATCTGTCCTGGAGCGTCGATATTGTGGGAGCGTATGTCGACGGTCTTCCGATCCCGTTTTCTTCAAGAAATTTGATTATAGCGGCGTCCGTATATCTCGGAGGGGCTTGAGTAAAATGTTGTTCCGGTAAATATTGTTTAAAATTTACTTTTTCTCCCAATTCAAATTTTACTTTTGCCGATTTTTCCGTCTCTTTGGATTTTAATAAATTCAAACACAAGTTAAATCCCTCTTTCAAGGTCGTCGAATTTGATATTTTAAAATCAACGTTTCCGCTTGTAATGTAGAAAACGGTATTTTCATAAACGGCTCCTATCATTTGCGACGCGACAAAACGCTCCCAAATTATAGAGTAGATTTTGAACTGGTCTGGAGTTAAATATTTTTTTACGGACTCCGGAGTTCTGTACGCCGAAGTAGGTCTAATCGCCTCGTGGGCGTCTTGAGCTTTATCGGATTTTGAATAAAATTGGGCGTTATCCGGAAGAGCGTCTCTATAATTTTCCGCGATATATTGTCGAACCTCGTCTATCGCTTGATTTGAAATACGGGTAGAGTCGGTTCTCATGTAAGTTATTAAGCCTATTCGCTCGCTGCCAAGGTCGATCCCCTCGTATAGCTGTTGAGCGACGCTCATAGTCTTTTTTGAAGTGAAATTAAATCTGTTCGCCGCCGTTTGCTGTAATTTAGAAGTTATAAACGGAGGCGTCGGCTTTATAGTTTTAGGCGTCGTTTGGATATTAGAAACGACAAAATTATTAACGTCGATTTTTTCCAGTAAAATATCTATTTCGTTTTTATTTCTAAATTCAATCTTCTCTCCGTCGACTTTGTGTAACTCGGCGGTTATCTCTTTTTTATTTTTTACAAACTCCGCTTTCAAAGTCCAGTATTCTTTCGGAATAAAAGCCTCAATCTCCTCTTCTCTTTCGCAAATAACTCTAAGGGCTACGGACTGCACTCTTCCGGCGGAAAGTCCCCGTTTAACTTTTTCCCATAGTATCGGAGATATATTATATCCGACAAGTCTATCCAACGTTCTTCTAGTCTTCTGAGCTTTTATTTTATTCATATCTATCTCTCGGGGTTCTTTAATGGAATCCAAAATAGCGCTCTTAGTTATCTCGTTAAAAACTATCCTTTTTATCGGTAAATCGGGATGTTTTTTAGCGATAGCTTCTCCAATGTGATAGGCTATCGCTTCCCCTTCTCTGTCGTTATCGCTTGCCAGCAACGCCTCCTTGCTTTTTGAAGCGTACCTTTTTAATTCGTTAAGAATTTTCCCTTTGCCTCTGACCGTAATATATTCGGGTTTAAATCCATTTTGTACGTCTATTCCCATTCTGGATTTGGGCAAATCAATTATGTGTCCCATACTTGCGGCAACAATATAATCCTTCCCCAAATATTTGTTTATTGTTTTTGCTTTTGCCGGAGACTCCACTATAACAAGAATTTTATCCTCTTTTGATTTGCTTTTTTTTGACTGCATTTTTCGTTCGCTCCGCTTTTTTAAGATGAAGAATCCGGAATTTATTTTATAAGAGAGGCTAATCCCGCAATCAGCAACTCTATCGATATTCCCGCCGCTATTATTACGATAGGAACCAGGAATTCCCTTTTTAAATTGAAAGTATTTTCAAGACTCTTTTTCTTTGCCATAAACAACGACTCCTACTTAATGCCAAATAATATTTGCTCGCTTCTTTTGATCGCCTCTTCCTGAGTGTTAAATATCTCAAGATACGATCCAAATATCCACCCGACTTCGCCTTTATAATCTATGAAATACCAATAATCTTTAACATTGTCAAAGACTTTTATAGAGTTTTCTTTTTTAATAATTTCAATAACAGATCCCAGCGGAAGATGATTAATAATATTTGATTCCTCTTCAGGGATTTCCCTTAGTTTTAATAGATCGAATTTTGTAATAGCCCATTGATTGCTTGCCGAAGGAGTTCGCGTTTCGCTTAGATCAATATAGAATGTTTTAGCGCCGCTCTCTTCCTTGCAAGAGTAAAACGATAAGAAAAACGCGGCAATAATTGCTATATAATGGATATTTTTCACGGCTCTTATTAATACCGTCATCGGCAAGTCGCAAACGCTTGCCGATAATCGATAATATTGCTATTTAAATAAGTTGAAGAAACTCATTTTACCAAGAAATTTAGCGGTAAATCCCAATTCTTCTTCAATTCTAATCAATTGGTTATATTTAGCTACTCTGTCTGTTCTAGACATAGAGCCTGTTTTTATCTGTCCGGCGTTAAGAGCGACCGACAAATCGGCTATGGTCGAATCTTCCGTCTCTCCCGATCTATGCGATACAATGCTGGTCCATCCGGCTCTTGTAGCCATATTTATCGCTTCGATAGTTTCGGTAATTGTTCCAATTTGATTTACTTTTATAAGGATAGCGTTTGAACAACCGCCTTGAATACCTTTTGCAAGTCTTTCGGTATTGGTTACGTAGAAATCGTCCCCAACTAATTGGACTTTGTTTCCAATAGCCTTTTGGAGTTTTTCCAACCCTCCCAATCGCTTTGATCAAGTCCGTCTTCAATAGAAATTATCGGATATTTTTCTACCCATTTTTTATAAAATTCGATCATCTCGTCGCTTGAAAATATTTTATCCGGGTTGGATTTCCAAAATTTGTATCCTTTTCTCTCCCCTTCGTCGAATAATTCGGACGACGCCACGTCTAACGCGATCATAAAATCGTTATCTATACCGGTCTTGAATCCCGCTTTATCTATAGCTTCGAGTATAACTTCCACTCCCTCTTCATTTTCAAGATCCGGAGCAAACCCGCCTTCGTCGCCGACCGCGGTATTTTTGCCTTTTGATTTAAGAACGGATTTTAACGCGTGAAAAACCTCGGAAATATATCTGACGGCTTCTTTAATAGACTTGGCTCCAACCGGCATTACCATAAATTCCTGAAAATCGATTTTATTATCGGCGTGCTTTCCTCCGTTGATAATGTTAGCCATCGGTAACGGTAAAACATTGGCTATAGGTCCGCCCAAATAAGCGTATAACGGCAATCCCGAGTATGAAGCCGCCGCTTTAGCGCAAGCCATACTGACGCCCAAAATAGCGTTAGCCCCCAATTTCGCCTTGTTTTTTGTACCGTCAAGATCTATCATAATTTTGTCTATTTCGGTCTGATTTCTTGCGTCTACGCCCAAATCTACTATCTTTGGCGCTATAATATTGTTGACGTTCTCAACGGCTTTCAAAACTCCCTTTCCAAGATACCTTTTTTTATCGCCGTCCCTGAGCTCTACCGCTTCAAATTCGCCGGTTGAAGCCCCCGACGGAACTGCCGCTCTACCAAAAGACCCGTCTTCCAACAACACGTCGACTTCGACGGTCGGATTGCCGCGACTATCAATAATTTCTCGCGCCCTGATATCGGCTATATAACCGTTCATATAAACTCCTTAAATTTTAATATAATCCCGGTTTATTAAACCGGATAATTCTCAAGATTTTTTTATGAATTTTTCAATTCTATCTGAGCAATAGCCAACTTAGCTACCGGAATACTATAACCCGAACATGAGACGTAGTTCAGTTTTGCGTTTCTCAGAAATTCAAGATTTATCGGATCCGCCCCTTGTTCGCCGCATAGCCCGACTTTCAAATCCGGTCTGCTCATCCTGCCTCTGTGAGTCGATATAGAGATCATCTCTTTAACCGGTTCGGTCAACACCTGAAAAGGATTGGCTTCGATAATATCGTATTTACTATAATCGGGCATAAACGAGTTGAAATCGTCTCTCGACAACCCGTGAGTAGTCTGAGTCAAGTCGTTTGTGCCGAAAGAGAAAAATTCCGCATATTGCGCTATCTCCCCCGAAGATAAAGCCGCCGCGGGAAGTTCTATCATAGTCCCTACTTTATATTCAATAGGTTTTTTAACTTTCAATTTCTCCCTGCAATCAGCCTCGGTTTGTATTATACCTTTTATCGTTTGACCTTCGATCTTCTTTCCTTGTCGAATGTATTTTAATTCCTGAATGTTCATAATTATCGGTATCATAATCTCCGGAATTACGTCGATCCCTTCGGATTGAAGCATATAAGCCGCTTCAAAAATAGCCGAAACCTGCATTTCGTAAATCTCAGGATAAGAAATCGCTATTCTACACCCCCGATGCCCAAGCATAGGGTTGACCTCTTTTATCGAATCGCATTTATGATAGACTTCTTCGGCAGTCGTCGAAGGGCTTGCCTTTTTAAAATAAGCCAAAAAATCTTCCATTTCGTCTTGAGTATGCGGAAGAAACTCGTGTAAAGGGGCGTCCAGCAATCTGATAGTTACCGGATATGGATGCATAGTTTTAAATATTTCATAAAAATCTTTAGTCTGCATCTCCTGCAATTTATCCAAAGTTTTCTTTCTATCGACGCTATTCGAAGCCATTACCATCTCTCTAAAAACGTTAATTCGCTCGTCTTTAAAAAACATATGCTCCGTTCTGCACAACCCTATGCCTTCTCCTCCAAATTTCTTTATCAGAGCGGCGTCTTTAGGCGTGTCTCCGTTACCCATGACTCTAAAGTCTTTCATATGCTTATTAATAATCTCGATAAGCTCCAACAAACCCGAATCTTTAGGATCCGGCTCTATCAGATCCGCCTTCCCTATAATTATCGAAGGTTTGCCGTAGAAAGGAACGTCCAAAGTTATATATTCGCCCTCCTTAACTACAATATCGCCTATAGATAGTTGTTTTTTAACGGCGTCAATTTTGACTTCCGAATTTACTAAGGATACTTTCCCGTACTGCCTTGCTACGACCGACGCGTGCGCGGAATAACCCCCCTCGCAAGATAAAACGCCGTTAGCAACCTCGATACCCTTTACGTCTTCCGCATAAGTCGCGGCTAAGCATAGTATAAAATTCTTATCCTGCTCGTCGGCGACAGCTTTCTTATAGGCGTCGAGCAACCCATCAGTGCTAAAATACGCTCTACCTCTCGCCGCTCCAGGCGCCCCCGTTATTCCCCCTTTAACCGTTTTTAGCTCTTTTAACGAATCGGGATTAATGATAGGGTGAAGTATATCCGACATCTCCGAAGGGTTCAGTTTTAAAAGTAAATATTTCTCGTCTATTACTTTTTTCTGGAGAAGGTATAATAAGCTTTTTAGTTCGGCTTGAGTAGATTTAGTCATAACCGAGCTCTGCTCTATAATCCACAATTGTCCTTTTTCAACGGTAAACTTTATCTGTCTTATCTCTTTAAAGTATAACTCTATGTTATCGGCTATCTCTTCCAGCGTTTTCTTAAACTTCGGATCAATTTTATTAATATCTAACGAATCCGATCCGGAAGTATCGTCAAATTTATTTTGATAATAGCTTCCTTGTAAAGATTTATCTCCGTTGACTATATTTCGAGTATAAAATTTTCCGGAATAAGAATCTTTCCCGTAGTTACCGTAAACCATCGGTTGGACAATAATGGCCGAATCTTCATCGTCCATATCTTCTAAACTTAAAAATTCGGAAGATCTCTTTAACAAAAATTCTAACTGGTAATAAGCGTCTTGAAAAAACTCTTTTGGCAAATAATTTCTAGCTTCCTCAATAATTTCTTTATAATCGTTAATTTCCGAAGGTTCGTAATTTATTGTGAAAAGAATCCTATCTGCGTGTTTTTTAGCGTATTTCTCATACTCCGTCTCTACGACCTCTTTATGTTCCAAATAAGTTAAAGTATCAAGAATTTTCTTTTTGTTTTTTAATCCGTTCTCTAAGGAGAGGTTATATCTTTTATTTTTAACGTCTTTTACATAAATTGAACTTATTAGATATTTTTCTTCCGTAAGATTGATTTTTTTTAGAACGTTATTTTCAAACTCGTCCGCGGCGATCTTTACCGGTATATCTATCCTATCCAGAAAATCGGAAAGATTTGCAATTAATTTATCGTCTTTAGCTTTTTTTACTTCTATCTTACATAGGAGATCGATGACGCCTCTTATCAGATATTTCGCGTATTCGTGATAAGCGAAATGCTCGCCTACGATTTTCTGAAAACCCGCGATAGTTTTATCCGTTAATCCTATCGTATGAATAGAAGGATACGTTACTATTTCCATAGAAGGGCTTATAACAATCTTCAATATAGCCGGATTATCCGTGTCGTCAAATTTCTTATCTATTTCTTTTTCAGCTTTAGCGCAAAAATCCCGTAAAACTTTCGACAGGTCTTTATCTTTTAATTTAGACGCAATCTCGGTATCGATTATCAATCCCGGTAAAATCGGCATTTTTAATTGCGATAACTCTTTTGCTCTTATCCCTCGTATTCCGATTTTATCTACTATTTGATCGCTCGGACACTCTACTTTAGAAAAATAATGTATATTTTTCCCCATATTTACTCCTCCTAACTACCTAAAACAAAGAGAGAATCTTCGTCGGATCTCCCTTCAAAAAATCCTCAAATCTATTGCTGGCGCCTTGCGAAAGGTATCTTCTAAGCTTAGATATATCCCGAAATTCTGCGCCTAGTAGCGATATATAAATATTTGTTCCATGTTTAACTTTTCCCCACTTAAACAAAGTATTTAGATCTTTTATCTCCTCTCCGTCGTAAAATACCAAAACTTTAATATCGGGATACTTGTTTTCGTAGGAAGCGATAATCTTTTTCCAAGCTTCGACGTTGCCGTTGTGGAAAAGCTCGTTAGCGACGGTTATGCCGTATTGCGGCGACAACTTCTTCTTCGCAGACGACCGAACTTCGATCGGCTTCTGCATAGCTAACGCTTCCTTAATAACGCTTTTTGCGCTAGCGCTCTTTTCTACAACCTTAACGCTCTGAATCTTCTCTTCCTTTTCTATCGTAATCGCAACAGCCTTTGGTTTTTCCATGAATGCGCTTACGTCTCCGTATTTTTCTCCATTCATAAGATTTATTATAGCCTTAGCCGCTTTTTGAGCCAAATTCAAGTCAAATTCATCTTTAAAATAGCCAATATAAATGGCTACCATCTCATTTTCTTTTAGTTTATCTATATTTTTCCAGCTATTTTCGTTTTTAGGATTAATCAAAGTCTGTCCCAATTGCGGGTGATAGTAGGACAATACAACATCAAACATATTCCACTTCTTAATCTCGTCCGAGATCGTCGCCAAAGGTTTGGAATAGTTGTTTTTAAGGTTAAAAGTTTTTGAGTAATATTTATACTTGTCAATCAATAAAGCGCTTAAAATAGGCGAAAACTGATATTGATCGACGTTCTTTTCCTCAAAAGCTTCGTTTATTACGTCGGCTAAGTTTTCTTTATTCTCAAATTTTTTTATAATTTTATTAACAAATTTAAAATGTCTCAACGCGACGTTAAAACCCAACCTACTGCTCAGAAAATTCAATTGATTCTTCATATCATACTCCTATTATATATTCCGCTTGGAATAGTATAACAAAAAAAAGTAAAAAAAGCGGTATAAACCGCTTTTTTTACAAGTGTTTTACTTAAATCTCGGACAATCCGCCGTCGTCGTCTTTACTTACGTCGACTATTCCCTCGGGAGCTCCGCTAACGATAGTTTCAGTCGTCGAAGTCTCCTCTAAGAAATTCATCTGATAGTTATCTTCAGAAGTTTCCGCAGCGCCAAAAGATTGGTTTATATCTTCTCTAATTGTCGATCTTCTTCTTGAGAACGAAGCAAAAGCGGCGTCTTGGAAGCCTTTACTAACTCCGTGTAAGAACTCGTTCAAAACGTTAGCCATAGCGTTTAGAGTATATTTCTTTCTCTTAATGGAAGTAATATCGACGTCTAAAACAATACCCGGTTGAACGTGGTAAGGATTAATTTGATAGTCAAATCTTGCAAATTCCTTAGAGATAAAAGCAAGTCTCTCTTCAATAGCTACTCTTTCGACTGGATTTTGGTTGGCGTAAGTTTTAGTCAACTTTTCGTTCATAATAACGATTCTTTTCTTAATCTCTTCTTTCTCTATCGTGTACGATCTGTTCATCTTTTGAACGTCCGTATCCTGGGGTTTAACAAACGTTACTTCATTCCACTCTTTTTCCGATAAATTGTACTCAAATTGATCAAAACCGTCGGAAGTCCTTCTTTTATTAATTTTTTTCAGGAGTTTCCCCGATAGATCGTCAAAATCTATCTTGGTTTTTTTCATTTGGTACATCTCTTCAATAACGTCCCAAAGTCTGATAACCTCGACATAAAACGCTTCGTATTGCTTATCGTACGCCGTCCTATCCGCCGTAAGTTGTTCTTGATCGTAATACGTTAATCTTACTTGGTATCTCTCGTCCGGTAATTGGGACTCGTCGGCGTCTTCGTACTCTTTAATGATACAATCTCTTGCGTTTTTCAAATTTTCTACGTATTGATAACCCATTTTTGAAGTGTCAAGAATACCCGTTATTGAGTTGATCGCGGTGTTAAATCCTCTGTTTCTGATATTTTCATTATCAATAATTTTTTTCAAATTTTCTCTAACGTTTAGCGCGTCAAAATCGGCGTCTGAAATCTCGGCTCTCAAACCTTCCAGACTATCAAAAATTGTTTTAGCGACAAATTTATATCTCGGACTATCCGCGTTATCTTTTTCGTCGGAGGTGTAATCCTCGACTTTAGCCAATTTTTCAAACATTACTTCAGTATCGGTCAAATCTTCTTTACCTTCATCGGCTCTGGCGTCTTTCAACGCTTCAATCTCTTTATCCAGTAAATCGACTATGTGTTTTGAAACTAAATCTTTAATAAGATAATTAACCGTAGTCTGATAGTGGAAAATAGGAGATATTAACTCCGAATCAAGAATATTGACGGACAATTTAACGTCCGTAACCGTTTTTGGTTTAGCATAGTTGTCTTTGAAAGAACATTTAACGATAGAATAAGCGTTCTCGCCTCTTACAAACGCGCCGACGTCTACTTTTTGTCTAAGTAAAGCGTTTGTCTCATTTTCGAGATCGTTCATCCCTCTTTGAACGTGTCCTTGCAAATGCCCGTACATATTGATCATCGACTTCTCGATCTCGCCGGTATTGAACTTGTCCATACCGCCGATTTGATCCAAAAGCTGGGCTATCTCTCTAGGCGTATATCGCGCGAGAGTTTTCATCTCTTCCCTGTCGACAAAATTTCGGATCTTTTTAACCATCTCGTCTTCTGTCGTCGTAATGTATCGGTTAAACATATTTTGGTAGTTTTGGTTAAAATAGTTATAAATTTTCTCTTTTAAACCGCCCATTACGTCCAATCTTTCCAAAGCCGGCTTAGGTAATTTTGCGCTAATATGATTCATTACCTTGTCGACTTCTTCTCTGATAACTGTCTCGACTTCGCTCTGTTGATCTCTAAACTCTTGCGCTAAAGAATTTCTCGAACCAACCGCGCTTGGTTTTTCCGGATGAAAAACGTTAGGACTTTTTGGTAAATCCAGATGTGCCATATTTAACTCCTTAAATTAGTATCAAATTAAAATGTTGCATACGGTCGTCCCGTTCAAGCAACTCTACATCGCTATAATGTAGTATTTAATTTTAAATGTCAAGCGTTGAAAACGTTTTTTTATTTTACACAATTTATTTTTATTAATCAATATAAGAATTCATAAAATTTAAATTTAATAACTTTTTTCGAAACGCGCTATTATAACAATCTCAAAGTTTAACAGAATTTGTTTTGGAAAAAAATATATTTTAGATAATTTTATAGATTTTAGCATAATTTCGCCGCTTCCGGTCGCGCAAATCCCGCCGCCGATTCTATTTTGTCGACGATTATAAATTTGCGAATTTTTTAAAGAGTTTAATTTAATCGCGGTCGACTCTAACGATATAAATCTTTTAATATTTGACAAATCAGAAAAATTGTATTAAGCTTCTTTTACAGGATATTTAATGATTATCGATGCAAAAATTACGGGAATAAAATATACCCCGTTGTTATGTAAAAATTTAAAGACTTATGATATTAATGATCTTGATTTAGCCTTGTCAAAAGATTCTTCCTTTATTTTGAAAGTTAAAAAAAATAATTTACCGGTTAGTTGGTGGGTGTCTTCAAAAAGAACCAGATCGTATCCTTTTGCAAGAGTTTATAATACTCTTGGTCATGTCGGAAAAAAAATAACTATTATTCCATTTGTAAAAGATGAAGGAATTGACGGCGATAGAGATTTTATTCAGTGGGATACAATATCTTTAATGAGCTTGCTGGATGTAAATGTTATTATTGCATATTATTCAGAAGCTGAGAAAAACAAAAAGTATCAAAATAAAATTTCTAATCAAAAATATGATATTGAATATCTTAAAAAAAAGATTGATGAAATTTTATCATATAAGTCAAGCGCGCTTCATTGGAATATAGAACAATTAAAAAATATATCTACAATTGCTGAATTATCAAAAAAGAACTATGAGCTTATTAGTTTTAAAAATAGTATAAAATTACACTCTACCGATGAAATTGATAAAAGAATAGAAAAAATAAATGATAGTATTTCTATTTTTATGAATGAATCTAGAAAAAAGGCAAAAGCAGCTCAAGAAAGAGAATCAATAACAATTCAGCCTAAAGAATATTTATCTAATGGAATTAAAGCGCAAATAAACATTAAAAACTATCTCGGCGGTATTTATTATTTAACATCGGATGAAGCAATGCTCGAGAAAAATAAAATATTTATTATCGAGGGTAAACATTCAAAAAATAATGTTTTACCAAGTTTAGACGATATAAAAGACGGTTTATTGAAAATGATTTTATACGTAAATCTGAAAGATGTCGAAGTAGAAGGAAAATTGTTTGATCCTATTCCTGTTTTAAAATTAACGTCAAAAAATATGTATAATTATGAAATATTAGATAAAAAGAAGAAAATTATCATTGATACGCTTCAACAAGAAGCAAAAATAAATAATTTTGTTTTAAAAATTGAATAAAGGATTTTATGATAGAAATAGTTAGCCCTTTAAGGTACCCAGGCGGAAAATCAAGAGCGATAAAAAATATTTTGCCTCTTATTCCTTATAATTTTGACGAGTTTATTGAGCCTTTTGTCGGAGGAGGCTCTGTTTTTATATCTGCTAAGCAAAATATTTTCAATAATGCAAAATATGTAATTAATGATTTAAATTTTGATTTATATTGTTTTTGGAAATATGCAAAAGAAAAAAATAGAGCTTTGTATAATGAAGTTTTAAAAATAAAAGAACAACAAAAGGATGGTAGAGTTTTATTTGATTATTATACTAAAAATTCGGATTTTAGCGATTTTGACAAGGCGGTAAGATTTTTTATATTGAATAGAATAACATTTTCAGGAACTGTCGATTCCGGCGGTTATTCTCAAAAAGCATTTGAAGGAAGGTTTACCTATTCTTCAATAGAGAGAATTAAACCTTTACAAAAAATATTAGAAAATGTCGATGTTTTTAACAAAGATTATGAAGAAATAATTTATAGAAAAGGCAATAACAATTTTATTTTTTTAGACCCTCCTTATTATAGACAGGCGAAATCGCGGCTATATGGTAAAAATGGCAATTTACATACTTCATTTGATCATATTAGATTTGCCGAGAGCATGAAAAAATGTAAACACAAATGGCTTATAACTCTCGACGACACAAAAGAAATAAAAGATTTGTATGACTTTGCATATATAAATGAATGGGAATTACAATATGGTATGAATAACTACAAAAAGGAAAAAGCTGAAATAGGAAAAGAACTTTTTATATCGAATTATAAAATTAAATTGCCTAAAAAATATAAAGAAATGGAACTTTTTTAGACGACAAAAGCAAGTTTAAAAATACCCGTTAAAAAAAAAATAGACGACCGGTATCCGTCAGTTTTTTGGGGAATTAAAAATATTTGTTTCATATGTGTCAATTTCTTATATGCATTATTTTCTCCCGCCCCAAAAAAACTGACGGAGTACCTAAATAGGCATTATTTTCTTTACAAATCTCTTTTTTTTTTATAAATATCTATTTAATATGAAAATCGTCAAATTACTGTTTTTAATTACATTATTGTGTTTATCGGGTTGCTACAACAGAGATCGGTCTTTTTACAATACTAAGGGGTTGTCCGAGTCGGAATTTAATATCTCAAAACATACCGAGGCAAATACGATAAAACTGTACATACCAAAACAAAAGTTGGAACTTTTTTTCGGAAAAGATTTTATTCCGGTTTACAACAAATTTTTAAATCTTGACGACGACGCCGAAGAGGAGTATCTTATCGCTTACAAAAAAAACTCCTCGTCTCCTATTAATATTTTTATATTTGATATATTAAGAAACGATATAATAAAGAAGAAATTCTCTTTCGATACGATAATAGCCTCCGAAGAAAATTTTTCTATACAAGTTCAAAATTTAATGACCCAAAACGACATAAACTTGCTAATTGACGGAAAATCTTCCGACGGTAAAAACGTCCTGTATATTATCGCCTATGAGAAGGACAATTACAAACTAATCGATACCTTTACGGCAAATTTTTCCGCGTTTATCGACTATATCGAGATAGAAACCGAAAAAGGTAAATATAACGTTCTAAACAGCGTTATAACTATCAATAACTCCTTTAGTTCTACAAACGCTAATATTAAGAAAAAAGATACGTATAAATGGAACGACGAAAAAAAAGAGTTTTACTTGTACGATAGTTCGGAAATTTTATCCGATCAAAATATTCAAATAGATCCGTCGATTTACTCGTCTGAAGAAAATTATTTCAATTATATAAAAGGATTTTGGTATCCTTCCGAATATAAAGATTTGATAGACAAAGATAAATTATCGCCCGACGATTACTCGGTAGATTCGTCTCAATTTATATACTTTTCCGACTCGCCGAAAGAGGTCAATATCAAATACGGAGACTACATAGACAGGTATTTGATAATAAAAATTTCTAAATTATGGCAATCAAAACCGGGGTTAAGATTTTTGTTGAAAGAGTCGACTAATCCGGATAATAGCTACTATAAAATTCTCGACATTTATTTGACCTCGCCGACCGTTTTAAAGACAAGCGGTCCGGACAGATATACCCTAGGATCGTACGTTAGACTTCAAAAGCCTTTTATCGAATACATTATTGACAAAAAAAAGGAAGATTATAGTAAAAAAACCGGAGATATGAATAAATTCTTAATCGGGGCTTATAAAAACCAAAAAGAAACGGAGATAGATTTTCAGGATAAAACTTTTTCGGTAAAAAACGGCAAGTTGCTCGAATCCGGGTATTATAAAATAAATTATAACGATAACGTTTATCTGTTGAGTTTTATATTTGAAAATAAATACAATCTTTTAGATCGGAAAAATTATCTTTTAAATTTATCTGAAGATAAAAGTCGTCTATCGTTAATTCCGTTGGAATTCAACTTAAACGGTTATACTATTGAGAATATAAAACCGATCGAATTTAAAAGAATAAGTAATTAATATAAATTATATATTTTTAATGATTTTACAGGAGAAAGATTATGAAAAGAGTTTTTAATTTTAGCGCCGGTCCGGCTATTTTACCGCTTGAGATACTCGAGAAAGCGTCTAAAGAGATAGTAAATTTTAAAGAGAGCGGGATGTCGTTGATGGAAGTTTCCCACAGAACTCCTTTATACGAAGAGGTTCACAACGAAGCGATCGCTTTGATCAAGGAAGTTTATTCCGTTCCCGATAACTTTGACGTTTTATTCCTTCAGGGCGGAGCTTCGTCGCAATTTTTTATGGTTCCTATGAACGTAAGCGTTTCAGGCAAATCTGCCGGTTACGCGATAACCGGTACGTGGGGCGAAAAAGCCTTGAAAGAAGCGAAAATTCAAAAGAGAGACGTCGTTATGCTATGCAATACAAAAGAGTCCAATTTTAATAATATTCCAAAAAACATTGAGATTAAAAGCGATTTATCGTACGTCCATATAACGTCAAACGAAACCATCCAGGGGGTTCAATTTAAAAAATATCCCGAAACCAACGGCATACCTCTAATAATCGACGCGTCGTCGGACGTTTTTTCGTACAAAATTGACTGGAAAAATATAGGGATACTATACGCCGGCGCTCAAAAGAACGCAGGTCCGGCGGGCGTTACGATTGTTATCGTAAGAAAGGATTTATACGAGAGAGAGAACGACTCTATTCCCACTATGTTAAGATATTCTACTCACGCTAAAGAGAATTCTCTCTACAATACTCCGCCGGTATGGTGTATTTATATGCTTATGTTGAATATGAAATGGCTGAAAAATCTGGGAGGTATCGACGCTATCGCCAAATTGAACGAGAAAAAAGCCAATTTGATCTACAAAGCTATAGACGAAAGCGCCGGTTTTTATATAGGTCATGCGGAGAAATCGGTAAGATCTCTTATGAACGTAACGTTTGTATTAAAAAATAAAGAGCTCGACGCAAAATTCATAAAAGAATCCGAGGAGTTGGGGATGTTGGGATTAAAGGGGCACAGATCCGTAGGAGGTATGAGAGCTTCTATTTATAACGCGATGCCCGTCGAGGGTTGCGAAAAGCTGGCGGAATTTATGAAGAATTTTGCTTCAAAAAACTAAGGGAGCTTTATGATAATTAATTTAGCCGGATTTAACGTCGATATTGAAAATATAAAAAAAATAGATAACTTTATTAAAAACAATACGTCCATTGAAGAGTTAAAAACTCTTCAATGGACGCCTGAAACTATAAGCGCTTCTTACGCCAGAATATCGAGAGATCCCAAACCGATTAACGAGCTAAGAGAAGACGCCAGAAACGAGATAGACAAAACCCGCAAGTCTAATAAAACGATAATATTCGATATGGGGCACGCCTCTATCGCGGAACACGCCGTATTTAATTTTGATATAATAAATATAAGCCGGTATTTGTCGGAATTTATCCAGAAATCCAGATTAGTATCTTTTACCGAAAAATCCCAGCGTTACATAAAAATTGGTCGGGACAACTATTTTCCGGCGGAGTTTGAGTCCGATCAAAGCTTTCTAAATAGATACAATAGATTAGTAGACGAAATATTTTCTACTTATAATATCATTCACGACGCGCTTATACCCTATTTTACCGGAAAATTTAGCAATATTACAAGAGAAAACAAATCTTACAGAGACGTGATAAATCTCGCTAAAGAGGACGCAAGATATGTATTGCCCTTATCTGCTTTGACGCAAATGGGAATGACAATAAACGCCCGTAATCTCGAAAAACTAATCAAAAAGTTGTACTCGTCGGATTTGCCGGAATTTCATCTTCTTGCAAAAAAACTCTTTGAATCTGTAAATTCCTACGCGCCGTCTTTAATAAAATATATCGAGCCGACGCCGTACGACGTTAAAACTTATCCTAATCTAAAAGAATTTTTTAACGGAGCTACATACGCAAAACCAAGAAAAGAAGTAGAACTGATAAATTTTGACAAAACCATAGAAGATAAAATAGTCGCCTCCCTATTGTTAAAAGTATCGGATATTAGTTACAAGCAAGCCTTATATTACGTAAAAAAACTTACCGTCGAAGAGAAGATCAAAATAATCGATATTTCAACGGAAGGGCTATCAAAACACGACTCTTTATTGAGAGAATACGAAATGGGTTTCCTCGAATTCGGCATATTGATTTCCGCTACGGCTTTCGCTCAATTGAAAAGACACAGAATGTCGACGATTATCGACGGCGAATACTCTCCGAAATTGGGGGTTACTGTTCCGCAATCCATAGTCGAAGTTGGAAAAAAGAAATTATTTTTGGAAATAATCGAAAAAACTAACGAACTGTATTATTACGCTAAAAACAGTTGGGGCAACGCTTCAAATTATCTTCTGACAAATTCTCATAGGAAAAACATTATTTTAAAATGCAATTTCCGGGAACTGACTCATATATCAAGGCTAAGATCCGACTCGCATTCTCAATGGGACGTTAGAAATATTTCCGACAAAATGAGCGCTCTTGCAAAAACCAAACTTCCCATTATAGCGAGGCTTTTAGGCGGAAAAGATAGTTTCGGCGGCTAATCCCTAAATATCTGCCTTGACAAATAAAAATCGCCGAAACTGTGTTATAAAGAACGTCAACCAAAGGAAAGCGCGGACGCCGTAGGTTGATTTTTAAAACAAACTATTACTACTACCGTACGGAGGATAAAAAACGCCGATAATAACGAATGGGTTTTTTGCCCAACCATGAAACTGTCTCGTTGTACCTAAAAATAAATATAAGTCTTTTTTCTGAAATTCCGTAAGATATGTCTGTTTAACTTTTTCTATCGCTACTTTAGCATTATTATTTGAATATTTTAAGCAATTCCAATATAATTGTCCGATTTCCCAATCTTCTATCATTAAACAACTTTCTTTCCCAGTTTCATCAGTAAATTTATATGAAAACTTATATGGAACCTTTTTTACTAACTCAAAAGTTTCTTTAGCTCTTAATTCTTCTTCTGTATCAAATAAAGTTGGCTGTTTTATATCGCTGTTGATTTTTTTTACCAAATTACTGTCCCAATCATCTTCTGATTTTTCAATTACAAAATCAATTATTTTTGAAGGTTTAAACAAAACAAGGGATAATTCATTCTTATTGGCTTTCTCAATTATTTCATCTAAGTTTTTATAAATTACAAGATTATCAAGTATTATTCGTTTTCTTTGTTCCCATTTATTTTTTGTATCAATTTTATCTAGTAGCTTAATTGTATTGATATTTTAATTTTATAACTTTCCGGTCTCGGATCTGAAGAATTTTTAATTAAATCCATGTCAACCCATTGATATTTTTGGTATTTTTTTTCATACTCTAACAATCTGAATGGAATAGGATAAATTCTTATCCATCTGAAGTCTTCTGTAATACCTGCGGTACATACTAATTCCGAGTATTTTTTTGAAAGGGTAGGATATGTTTTAATCAGTATTAATACTTTCATAAGTTATTGACTCCAATACCAAACTTTTTATTTATAATATTACCTATTCTTGAGCGGTGGCATGAGGTATAATCTTTTTCAAAACAAGTTAGCGCTATCCTTTTTTTTGTGTTATAAAGATGCGCAACTTTTAATATAGCTGTAGTTTGATGAGCTAATATACCTTTCTCGTAGCGCTCAAAAAGTTTTTGGTAGTCGTCAAATGAACGCAGATTCTGCCGTTCGTTTGATTCAATGCCTAATTCAGGAATGTGCAAATACTCGATATTTAATTGGTTTAATGAGTTAGATAGGTTTTTTTTGGAAAAACCGTATTTCATACTTATTGGATTTTTTCTAACATCAATTACAAGGTTAATATTATTTAGTATAATGTCATTCAAATACTGATCGATTGTTTTTCCTTCGTAACCGATTGTAAAAAATGATTTTTCATAAGTATTAACAGTTAAGTTAAAATCTTTACCTAAAATATCACCGATTATTAGACTTTTAGATGCAAAATAAGGATACTTAGTATAAACATACTTTATTAAGTCTCTGCCCTTAATATTTTTATAAATATTGAAAAATTCTAAAATTAATATTTTATCGTTTTCTTTTAAATAATTGAAATAATTGAAATTGTCTTTAAGTTCAATTATTTCATTATTTTGGATAAATTCTAATTCCTCAAGCCTTCTTAAATCTGCATACGACTGAAAGGAAAAAGGGCCATATTTATATGGTAAAAAGAAATATGTTTGATTATCGCTAGCATATTCTTGTTGATAAAGAAATAAATACTTTTGAAAATCAGTTTTATTTAATTTTTTACCAAAAACATACAATAAAGCTAATAAAAATCGCTGTCTATAAAATTGGGGCGGTTTTCTTTCAGCCATTATTTCCCTCCACAATTTTTATCTCCTCATCAGTCAATCCATATAACTTATAGACCAAATTGTCAATCTGATTATCAATCAAATCAATCTTCTGTTTATATAATTTTTTATCGCTATCGCTTTTTGCATTGTGATATAATTTTTGTGTTTCAAGCATCTGATCTACTAGGGAGACGAGTTTATCATGCTGGGCTTTTTCAGTTGAATTAGAAAAATCTATTTTTCTAATTGGAAGATTTTCTACAAATTGCTTTCTAAATCTTAAATATCCTCCACTTATATGAGCAATAGAATATTTTAAATGGAAATATTTATTTAATAATCTTGAATTTAATAGAGATAGAATATATTTTAATGAAAAATCACAGAAATTATTATTAAGATATAAAAAATAAATTGTTTTGAGACATAATAACCCTTGATTATCATAAGAGCCATTAAACATTAATCCAATATCACGGAAAAATATTTTTTCTTTCTTAAATATTTCCAAGGGTTTACTTTCTGGTATTTTTGACATATCATATTTTACAAAATTATTATTCCATTGATGAAAATATCCACTTTTTATATCTTTTCCAATTAAATATTTCTCACTATCATTGTCATTTATTAGTAGTTTTTCTGGAGGTGGTCTAAAACCTCTTGTTATATTAGAAATATTACCTAATAAAATAGAATTATTTTCTACCTTATTAATCCAATTATTACCAATTGTTGAAAAATCAAAATGAAACTCATTTTTATAAAAATCTTTTTGTTTTCTTTTTTTAAAATAAGGCAAATCTCCATTTATGAATTTATCACAAAATAAAACTTCATTATTATTTCTATTATTAATATCACTTTCTCTTTCTAAAATAATAATATAAGGATAAACGGATGCTTGAGAAAAAACATTATCATAAGAAACATCGATTGCTTTTACGAATTTTGAATTATCAAGTATATATTTCCTGATATTAAGTCCATAATCTGAAATCAAGAATTTATTAGATACAATATAACCAAACAAGCCAGAAGTCTTTAATATACTAATCCCTTTTTCTATAAATAAAACATAAATATCGTATTGTTTTATAGCTGAAATATACTTGTTATTTAAATAAATTTTTACATCATTCTCTATGGTATCGCTTCTCACATACGGCGGATTACCGATAACTACGTCAAAGCCGCCGGCATCAAATTCGTAATCATCCCAATTTGTAAAAGGATCAACAACGGAATGAACTTTATTTATAGCATATTCGTCGTATTCCCATTTATCAACGTGTTTTAAATGATTGTTTTTCACATATTCAAGCGCATTAAAAAGATGAGTTTCATCTTCAAGAAAAGAATTGTTGTAGGATTTTGACCAGAGGCTCTGCCGGAATCCTTCGCCCTGAACCGTCGATTTAAATCGACGGTTCGCTTGGACGGCAGAATTTCCTTTCAGATGTTTTACAATCTTTTCAATATCGTTACCCATATCTGCAATTATTATATGAACATGATCGGGTAAAATAGAACAGGCGAGAATTTTACAACCAAATTTTTCTTTTGTATTTATAAAACATTCAACAATCAAATCTATCTCTTCCGGTTTTAATAAAACAGCTTCGTTACCGTTTGATATTCTTGAATATTTTGTTTCAAATGTGATGAGATGAAATTTTGATGCGCTTTTTTTCCCGAAAATTTCCGGAAACTCTTTTTCCCAATCAAACACGTTTACTTTCCTCATTGTTTCCAAATCAGGGAACAACCCGCGATTTAAATCGCGGGTTACCCGGGAAGTATAAAAATCGCTTCCGATTAATGAATTTCCGCATTTGATATTATTATCAAGAGACGGCAGGAGTTTAAAATCGCTATGCTTAAAGAGATAACCTTCCGACTCCTTACTTTCATTTTCAAGAAGTTTCAAATATAACGAAAGTTTAGTAACTTCTACGGCTTGCGGGTCGATATCGACGCCGTAAATATTGTTAATCAATATTTTCTGTTTTTCTTCGATTGTAAGTTTATAATTATTTTCAGAAACCTGATAGATTTTTTCTTCTTTCAACGCTTTTTTTAGATTTTTTTCTTTTGTCCAGTATTCAAGATAAAAATTTAATAAATACTGATACGCGCCGACAAGAAACGAACCCGAACCGCAAGCGGGATCGCATATTTTTAATTTTGATATTTCATCGAGAGTTTGATTTCTTATCTTCTCCCCAATAGTATTTTCAACTATATAATTGACGATATATTGAGGAGTATAATAAACTCCGCCGGCTTTTCTTACCTCCGGTTTTTCTTCAATTATCGCAGTATGCCCGTCTTTAACGTTACGAAACTTTATCGTTTTACCAAGGAATTGCTCGTAAATATTACCGAGTATCTCGATAGGCAAAATCGAAAACTCATAAGGGCATTCGGGATAATACAATCCTTTTATTATAGAAATAAGAACTTTATCGTCAATTCTTAACCCTCTACTTAAGTCGGGGGTTGAGGGCGGTTGTAGCCATTCCTCCGGCTGAAACAATCCTGCATTATATTTATTGTTTGCCGTAATAAAAAGGTTGTTTAGTCTATAATATACAAAATTTTCTCTTTTATCCTTTGCGTTTTCTATTTTCGTCAAATTTAATAAATTCTCGTAAGGTTCAATCTCTTTATCTTCTGCAATTCTTAAAAATATTATCCTATCGATGATTTTTTGGACTGCATTATTCAGGTTATAAATATCAATATCGTTATTTCTTAGCGCGATGTTTTTAGCAAGTTCGGTTCGCCAATCTTCGACTAATTTCAATAATTCTTTATCAACCTCGCCCGTTCCCTTTTTATTTTTGTTCTCTTCTATATACTTGTCAAAACTCCCTTTCAAAATGGCGCTCTTTGAAAAAGTGTTAAAAATAAAGTCAAAATGTTTTTCGTACTCATCGTAAGTACAATAAAAAATTCTGGCGACGCTCGCTTTATCGTTTTTGTCCGGTTTGATTCGGGTATCATAAATAGCAAATTCCTCAAAATCTGTAAGAATAGACAGGGGCAGTTTTGCCGTATATCCGTATCGTCTAACTTGAAATGCCGGCGAAATTTCTTCTTTAATGTAGACCGACGGCTTTTTGGCTTCGACAAAGAATTTCCTCTCTTTTCCTATCCTAAATGAATAATCCGGAGCTTTTTGCTTCCCTTCAATCTGAATTTTATCTTCCCTGACTACTTCCCGATATTGTTCCGAATATCCTTGTAGATTTCTAACGTCCCAATCAAGTAGTTCAAAAAATTTATCGATAAAATCGACTCTTGTATTTGCCTCGTCGTAGATAGAGCTTTTATATTGCTTAATATTTGATTGAAATTGATTGACTAACTCGTCTAATTTCTCTTTCTTTTCGTTAATATCCAAAACAACTTCCCGATTGATTATTCTTTATTTTTTTCTTGTTCAATCAGCTTCTTTTTGTTTATATAGTAGTATCCCAATTCATTTTTAAGCTCTTCGCTTATAAACGTAGATTTTTCAACAAACGTTAGTTCGTCGTCTGTTATCGTCCCGTCCAAAAGTTTTTTTCTATATAGTTCAATATCTTCTCTATAGTTCTCTATTCTATTAGCGTCGCTTTCTCTTTGAAACCGCTCCTCTTGCTCTTGTCTAAATTGATTAATCGCATCGTATTTTGTAATATTCCCCTTAGGGTCCCAAGGAATTCCATTTAGATCGATAATCTTTTTATTTACCAGATGATACGTGCTAGCCCCGTCTATAGACGAAGCTATCGGAACGGTAAGAGCGCATCCGAGTAGAGAGTAGTATATGGGATCGGATATCGTTCTATCGATAGGGATGATCGGTTGCGAGCCTCCGCCTTGCGTCGGAGCAAACAAGATCACTCCGACCATGCTCGTAACAAACAGAACGGTATACAACGCGGCTTTTACCGTATCGCCGTTTCTATAATGACCGATCAAAGGAACTCCAAAATCGGCAAGAGGAGGCGAGTCTTTATTGATTTTTAACGTTAAACATCCGTTTAATAATAATACTATCATACAGATATAGACGATTTTTCTAAAATTCTTTTTCATTAGATTCATTCCTTTTTCAATGAAAAATCAAAAACCTTAACGGTGTGAGTAAGTTCGCCGAAAGAGATATAATCTACTCCGATCTCTCTTATAGCTTTTATTTTTTCAAGCGTCATATTGCCCGATATCTCTATCTCCGCTTTTTTATCGATAATTTTTACCGCCTCTTTCATATTATCAATACTCATATTGTCGAGCATTATCCTATCGACTTTACAAGAGAGCGCTTCTTTTATTTCGTCGAAATTTCTTGTTTCGACTTCTATTTTAAATCGATTTTTCCAACGAGCTCTAACTTTTTCCACAGCTTTTGATACGCCTCCGGCGGCGTCGATATGGTTGTCTTTAATTAATACCATATCGTAAAGACCGATGCGATGGTTTTCGCCGCCGCCGGTTTTTACGGCGTATTTTTGAAGATTTCTCAATCCGGGTATAGTTTTTCTTGTATCAAGTATTTTTACGAAACCGCCCGCCTCTTTGACAAACGCGTTAGTTTTTGACGATATTCCGCTTAGATGCGATATAAAATTTAAAGAGGTCCGTTCGCCTTTCAACGCCGTTTTAATATCCCCTTTTACTCTTGCGACTATATCTCCTTTTTTAAGAGCGTCTCCGTCTTTAAAATAAAATTTTACGTCGCTTTTTTTATCGATTATTTTAAAAACTTCGGTAAAAACCTCCGCTCCGCATAAAATTCCATCGTCTTTAGCCAAAAGTTTGAAAGTTACCGATTCTTTTTCCGTAAATATCGAATCCGTAGTAACGTCGCCTAATTTATCCAAATCTTCTTTCAAAGCCCTTTTTATAAGGGGAATATAGTCGTTTTTTGACAATCGCATCGATTATTCCTTAAGTTAATTTTAAAACTGCGCTCAAAGTATTTTATCACAATAATTCTAACTTTTAAATCTAAATGTCAAAAATTTATTTGAAAGAGGCGGATCAAAATGTTAATATAACTTCCAATTTTAAGGAGCGGGCTTATGAAAAAAACAAATTTAGATCAAGCGCATTTTGAGACCCTTGCGCTACACTCCGGACAGGAGGTAGACGCCGATACTTTATCTAGATCTCTTCCTATATATAGGACAAGTTCTTATCTTTTTAAAGACGCCGACCATGCGTCAAATTTATTCGCTCTTAAAGAACAGGGGTATATTTATACCAGAATGGGCAACCCAACTCAGGAAGTTTTGGAAAAAAGAATTAGCGCTTTAGAAGGGGGAGCGGCGGCTCTTGCTTTGTCGTCGGGCGCTACCGCAATTTACTATTCGATAATAAATATTTGCTCAAACGGCGACGAGGTTGTAGCCGCCTCAAATTTGTACGGCGGAACTTACACGATGTTTAAAGATATACTTCCTCAATTTGGCATCAACGCTAAATTTGTCAATATAAGAGATATAAATTCATTTGAACGAGCTATAAACGACAAAACAAAAGCGATATTTATAGAGACGATCGGAAATCCTCTTTTAGACGTCGCGGATATAGCGGAAATTTCAAAGGTCGCTAAAAAATTTGAGTTGCCGCTTATTGTCGATTCGACTTTTACCACGCCTTATCTTCTTCGACCGATTGAATACGGCGCCGATATCGTCGTCCACTCTCTAACAAAATGGATCGGAGGGCATGGAACCGCTATAGGAGGCGTAGTAGTCGATTCCGGAAAATTTAACTGGAGAAACAAGAAGTTTAAGCTGTTTAACGAGCCGGACGAGAGTTATCACGGATTGAGATACGCGTGGGATCTCGGAGATATGAACAGTATCGCTTTTACGGTCAGGATGCGGCTTGTTCCTTTAAGAAATCTCGGCGCCTGCATATCTCCCGACAACGCATGGTTTTTTTTACAGGGACTTGAAACGCTTTCTCTCAGAATGGAAAGACACTCTTACAACGCCGCTAAAGTCGCCCAATTCTTAGAAAATTCCGATAAAGTAAAGTGGGTCAGATATCCGGGGCTTGAATGCGATTCCTGCCATAGCGTCGCAAAAAAATATCTGAAAAACGGATACGGCGGGATGGTTGTGTTTGGTATAAAAGGCGGCAAAGAAGCCGGTAAAATATTTATAGAAAATCTCAATATATTTTCGCATTTAGCAAACGTCGGCGACGCAAAAAGTCTCGCTATACACCCGGCTTCCACGACGCACTCGCAACTTTCCGAAAAAGATATGGAGTTGGGCGGTTTGACGGAGGATCTGATAAGATTATCCATAGGTATTGAGAATATCGAAGATATTATTAAAGACCTTGAAAACGCGTTATCGAAAGTATAACCGAAGTTTATTAGATACGACGAACGCTTTATGGATAATTTTGATAAACAAGAAGTAAAAGATTCTGCAAATAAGATAAAAGCTATCGCTCTTTTTTCAGGCGGTTTAGACTCTATATTAGCGATAAAACTTGTAGAGAGTCAGGGAATAGAGTGCGTCGCCGTTAATTTCTCCACCCCTTTTTATAAATTAAAAAATTTAGAAAAAATCAAATCTAAGCATGGTATCGACGTTTTGGACGTAGACGTAACCAAAGATTTTATCGACGTCCTGCAAAATCCAAAATACGGATACGGCTCGGCGATAAATCCTTGCATAGACTGTAAAATTTTAATGATGAAGAAAGCGAAAGAAATGATGATAGAATTCGGCGCCGCTTTTATCGTTACCGGGGAGGTCGAAGGTCAAAGACCTATGTCCCAACAAAAAAGAGCGATGGACATAATTGAACGGGAAGCGGAAGTTAAGGGGATACTATTGCGTCCCCTCTCGGCGTTAATTTTCCCTGAAACAGAAATTGAAAGAAAAAAAATAATCGACAGATCCCTTTTGTTGAATATTTCGGGAAGATCCAGAAAGATTCAAACTGAACTTGCCCGTAAATTTGATATAACAAATTATGAACAGCCGTCCGGCGGTTGTATTTTGACCGAAAAGTCGTTCAAATATAAACTTATCGACTACTTTAAGCGCGCAAAAAATATTGATTATAACGAACTTAAATTATTAAAATACGGTAGACACTTTAGAATCGGCGAAAATAAATTTATTGTGGGTAGAAATAAAATCGAAAACGATACGCTTCTAAGTTTGAAAAACGCGTCGGATATTGAGTTTAGCGTAAAAAACTTTATGGGACCGGTAACAATCTTGCAAGGAAAACCGGACGAGCAATCGATAAAAACCGCCGCCTCTTTAACTTTATCGTATTCGGACTGCAATACGCGCTCCGCGGTTGTCGTTTACGATAATGACAAAGAAATTTTGACCGAATACGTCGATAAAAGCGCTTTTAACGACTTCAATATTACTAAATAATTTTTTTTGTTTTGTATTACTTATTTGACAATCTGGTTTTTTTTTGATATTTATATCATTAGTAGCGCAGTTTTATCTCGCTATCTAAAAATAATTTATAAGGATGGGAAAAATGGCTATATCTTACAAAAATTTAGGATTAGTTAATACTAAAGAGATGTTTAAAAAGGCTATGGCGGGCAAATACGCTATACCGGCTTTCAACTTTAATAATATGGAGCAGATGCAGGCGATAATAACCGCATGCGCCGAAACAAAGTCTCCCGTAATATTGCAAGTATCTAAAGGGGCAAGAGACTACGCGAATCAAACTCTTCTTAAATATATGGCTCAAGGCGCCGTTCAGATGGCAAAAGAGCTGGGTTGGGAAAATCCTCAAATAGCTTTACACTTAGATCACGGCGACACTTTCGAATTAGCTCAGTCCTGTATTGAATCGGGATTTTCTTCAGTTATGATAGACGGATCGCATCACCCATACGAGAAAAACGTCGAATTGACCAAAAAGGTTGTAGATTTCGCTCACAAATACGACGTTACCGTCGAGGGCGAGCTTGGAATTCTTGCCGGTATAGAGGACGAGGTTTCAGCGGAAAGCCACACATATACAAAACCGGAAGAGGTAGAAGATTTTGTTAAGAAAACCGGCGTCGATTCGTTGGCTATCTCTATCGGCACCTCTCATGGAGCTTACAAATTCAAGCCCGGTTCTAATCCTCAAATAAGATTGGATATTCTTGCCGAGATTGAAAAAAGAATACCGGGATTCCCAATAGTTTTACATGGCGCCTCTTCGGTACCTCAAGATTTGGTAGCTATCGTAAATAAATTCGGCGGAAAAATGGACGACGCCATAGGCATTCCCGAAGATCAATTAAGAAAAGCCGCCGCTTCAGCCGTTTGCAAGATCAATATCGATTCCGACGGTAGAATTGCAATGACGGCCGCTATTAGAAAAGTTTTTGCCGAAAAACCAAGCGAATTTGATCCTAGAAAATATTTGGGACCGGCTCGAGATTCTTTAAAACAACTTTATATACATAAGATAAAAAATGTCTTGGGAAGCGACAATAAAGCGTAAACAAAAAACCGGCTAACCGCCGGTTTTTTTATTTTAAGTTAAGCCTTTAAATTCTTTATCCCAAGCTTTGACCGCTCTCTTTACCATCTTCTTCTTTAGTTTATCAGGCGCAAAACTGGCGTTAAATCCGTTTATTATTACTTTTAAAATGTCGTCTAAACTGAAGCCCAATTTACTATATAAATTCCAATATTCGTCTAAGATATTAATATTAAAAAAAGCCGGATCGTCCGTATTTAACGTAACCATTATCCCATTATCAAAAAAATACTTTATCGGATGCTCTTCAATTTTTTGCACGAACCTCTTAGTAAAAACGTTGCTTGTAGGACACAATTCCAACGGAATTTTATTGTCCGCCAGATATTTTACCAATTCTTTATCCTCGACAGCCGCTATGCCGTGTCCGATTCTTTCAGCGTCAAGTAAATTTAAAGCGTCCCATACGGAGTCGGGACCGTCGTCCTCTCCGGCGTGAGCCACTCTACGAAACCCGTACGCTTTCGCTTTTTGAAATACTTCTTGAAATTCCTTTGCGGGACCATTTAGCTCGCTTCCGCCAAGCCCTATCCCTATAATATTCTCCCTGTCGTTATACTCAATAACTTTATCCAGATTTTTCATCGCATTCTCTTTACCAAATGTTCTCGAAACGTCGACGATGATCTTAGCAATTAATCTGTTTTTCTTTTTCATCTTTTTTATTTTTTTAATAAATTGCTCGATAATGTCCTCAAACTGCCAACCGTTATTTAAAAACATGGATGGGGAAAAATAGAGTTCGGTATATACGATACCGTTTGACAACATATAATCTTTTATACAGTCAAACAACTCGCTAAAATCGCTTATCTCTTCGTAAGAATTTTGAACTTTTAAAAACGCGTCGATAAATTCATCCAGACTATTATAACTAAAAAATTTATCAACATTTTTCATATCTTTAAATTCTGGTTCTTTTCTTGACAAAATTTTAGATACGGTCTTTCTATCGACTACGGCTTCCGAATGAAGATGAATTTCGGATTTTGGTATTTTTTTTAATTTCTTATAAAAAAGCTCTTTTTCCATCTATTAATTCCTGATATAGTTTCTTATCGGTTGCGCAAATTATAAGATTTAATTAAGTAGGAATATTTTTTAATAAATATCCCTTTTTGTAATAAAAAAGCTCTCCGTCGGTTTTTTTGGGCGTGGAAATTCGACGCATATGAAACAAATATCTTTAAATAGTAATTTTTTTTATTTCCCAAAAAACCGACGGATTACATAAAAAAAGCGTCAAAAAATGACGCTTTTTTTATTCTATCTTGCATACTCCACATACCTGGATTCCCTTACTACGGTAACTTTAATCTTACCGGGGTATCTCAGTTCCGATTCTATTCTCTTAGCGACGTTCTTTGCAAGCCCCTCCGCTCCGACGTCGCTAGTCGAAGCGCTATTAAGAACTACTCTCAACTCTCTACCCGCTTGTATAGCGTAAGCCTTCTCAACCCCTTCGTAGCTTTCGGCTATCTGCTCAAGATTTTCCAATCTTTTAATGTAGCTGTCTATACTCTCTCTTCTCGCCCCCGGTCTGCTTGCGCTAATAGCGTCCGCCGCTTGAACGATCATCGATTCTAAACAACTCGGTTCCACATCTCCATGGTGACTGACAATTGCGTTCAATATCTTGTCAGATTCCCCCATCTTCTTAGCCATTTCGTACCCGGCTTCTGTGTGACTACCGTCTCCATCTGAAGCGGCGCCTTTTCCTATATCGTGCAATAATCCGCCTCTTTTTGCAATGTTTACATCGCAACCTAATTCTGCCGCTAGAGCTCCAGCTATTTTTGCAACCTCTACAGAATGTTGTAAAACATTCTGTCCATAGCTGGTTCTAAAATGCAACCTACCTAAGTTAATAATCCCCTCGGTAGATATACCCGGAATACCAATACTTAAAACTGCTTTTTCTCCCTCTTCATAAATCATCTCGTTGACTTCATTGATAACTTTGTTTATAACCTCTTCGATTCTAGCCGGGTGTATTCTACCGTCTGCAATCAATCTGGTTAAAGCTATCTTTGCAATCTCTCTTCGCACGGGATCAAAGCTGGAAATTACAACCGCTTCAGGCGTATCGTCGATAATAATATCTACTCCGATCAATGTCTCAAGCGTTCGTATGTTCCTTCCTTCTCGTCCAATAATTCTCCCTTTCATCTCGTCGTTCGGTAAAGAAACGCTGGTTGTCGTTACGTCGGAAGTTACCTCCGACGCTATTCTTTGAATTGTCGTTACTAAGATCTCTCGAGCCTTTTTGTTAGCGGTAATATTTGCTTCGTCTTCAATCTTATTAATTAAAATTTGAGCTTCTTGTTTTGCTTTTTCTTCAAGCTCTTTAATCAATAAATTTTTAGCCTGCTCCGAAGTCATTCCGGATATTCTCTCTAAGTCTTTTAACCACCTATTTTGTAGTTTAACAACTTCGTCGAGTTTATCCGTTAATTCCCTATCTTTGTCGCCAACGCTTCGCTCTCTTTTCTCTAAATCTCCTACTTTCCTGTCTAATTGCTCCTCTTTTTGTATAATACGCTTTTCTTGTCTTTGTAACTCAACTCTTCTCTCTTTCGTCTCTTTTTCAAAATTATTGCGCTCTTGAATCAAAAAAGTTTTTGCTTCCAAAAGCAACTCTTTTTTCTGAGAATCAGCTTCAAGTTTTGCTTCCCTTAATATAATATCAGCTCTATTTTCGGCAGAATTTAGCTTGTTTTTTGCAATCAACATTCTTACAAAAAAACCAACCGCGCCGCCTGAGAGGAGGGATATAGTCCCAATAATAAAATACCACATCCTATCCTCCAGAAATATATTAATATTTCCATGTTAATTCAATTCTAAATTATTGTCAAGTAAATTTGTAAATATTTGAGACGCCCGCGGTTTCTTGAAGGAAAAAATTGACACATATGGAACAAATATTTTTAATTAGTAAATTATTTATTATTTATTAAAAATTATCCGAGTTTTTGTAAAGAGTTTTCTACTTTTAGTTGTTATATATATAAAAGAAAAAGGAGAAAATTTTATGAAAAACAAAAAACATTTATTTCACTTTATAGTATCTGAATCTATGAATACCAATGTTATAGATTTTTTGCTAAAGGAGTTCAAAATTAATACGTTTAGCAAGTTATTTGAAACTATGTTTCGTCTCGTTAACAAAAAAATCCCAAAAATGAAGAGAATAGTCGGAAATCATCGCTCCGAATACGCCGTTATAGATAGCTCCGACGATAAAAGAGTGGATAAATATCTTAGAATCAGCGAAGCGGACTATCTTCAAATAAAAAGATGGCATTCTTTGTATAACGAATTCGGTATGGCTTCGACGGTTCGCGATATTATCCTGTTTTTCTATAACGGCGTTGTAAAATACGGGCTAGAAGGATTTCTTGAGCTTGTTGGCAAGAAATTGAAGGTTGATAAATTGAAAAACGACTTTTTGGATAAAATGACACAACTGTTAAATATAACCGCTCGGAAACAGCTATTACACACGCTCGTAATCGAAAATTATCCCAAATACGTTTACTGTACTTAAAACTATTTGTCATTTTATAAAAAACCGGCGAGGCGCCAAATTTATTCATAAAAACATTGACTTTAAATCTATTTTGCAATACAAGTATGCTGGATAGATGTTATGAAATTTTATAAATTATTTTTATTTCTGATAATTCTTTTATTCGCTTTCCAACCCGCGTTTGTTAAAGAGAGCGCTTTTATGGATTTTTTCAAGATAAATATCGAGAATGAATTAAGAGAGTCTCCTTTAAATAACTTTAATATTTTGGCAAATATAAGAATAACTAAATTATTAAAAATGTTTTTCTTATTTTTGTCTTCGTCTATAAAACATATTATTACGGCTATTTCCTTTATTATTGTTTCAAAAATATTTTTTAATAAGATCTTAATACTCTATTCATTATTTTTGAGATCTCCCCCTATTATTTAATATAAAAATATTTCATTATTTTCTTTTCGCTAACTTTAATCGATTTTTTTATTATTTGTTTTAAAAAAGGGGGAATTTATAATGAGACTAAAAGATATGTTAAAAGTCGAGCATTGCAAAATAGGGATTAACGCAAAATCTAAGGACGATATTCTTCATGAATTAGCGGAGTTTTTATCAGCTTCTCATAAAGGAATAATTGACAAAGAAGACGCTTATAAATCGTTAAAAGAGAGGGAAAATAAAGGTTCTACCGGAATTGGTAAAGGTCTGGCGGTTCCGCACGGTCAAAGCGATAAATTAAACGGAATAGCGTTAATTATCGCTTACGATAAAAATGGCAAAGATTTTAACTCCTACGACAACCGCCCTACGCATCTTTTTTTTGTCGGAATAACCTCAAGCGAATATAACCCCAACGATCATCTTAAGCTTTTAAAGATTATAGCGGCTATATTTGAAAAATCCAACATCGCTCAACAATTGGAAACGGTAAAAGAGCCTGCGGATATATACAATCTAATAATAAAAAAAGAGGAAGAGATACTATATAAATTTTAATAAATCGGACTTAATAAAAAATTAATTTTTATTAAGTCCCGTAAAACAGTTATTTTTTGAATTTATCAAAAAGAAATCTAAAAAAAATCAGTAATGCGCTAGCTATCATAGTTATTCCGCCAATAATAAGTGAATTAACATTTTTCATAGATATTCCATACAAAATAGGAATCAGCGAACAACATAGTATCAATATTCCGATAGCGTATGTCATCGGGGTCTCTTTTTGATTGTCTTCTTCTAAATTTTTTTGAAATTCAGACATTTTCAACCTCCATTTATTGTGAAATGAGAAACGCAAATTAAATAAACAATAGATTAAAAGCGCGCTCTTGGAGGAGATCTTGAGTAAAGACGGAAAGATATGTCGAAAAAGTAATTGAGACCGATAAATATAATATTATTATATCTAAAACAAGATTGTTTAATTAAAGAAAAAATACATGGGGGAACAAATAATCTTTGTTCGGCTCTTTTTTTTATAAAATAATTAGTCGAGAAATTTTCATTTTGTTTTATATGCGATAAAAAATATATCGATTTTGATATAGATATAAATTCGTTAGGATATTGATATTTTTTAGTCCATTTCGGATATTTACCGTCTTCAAAAAGAGTAAAAATAAGAACAAAGATTATTAACAAAAAAGGAAGAGCAAAATTAGATTTTATTGAAAGATTTTGTCTATTTAGGGCTTTAAATTTCATTATCGCTATTTACGTAAAATTATTTTATACGAGCAAAATATTATAAAAAATATTAATAGTCAAGGGTAATCCGTCAGTTTTTTGAGGAATAAAAAATATTTGTTCCATATGTGTCATTTTTTTTGAGATAGAGTCGCGTTACCTATTTTCTTACCCCAAAAAACTGACGGGACACAGTCAAGGTTTTATAAAAAATAATGTTAAAATGTTGTATCAAATTACTCCATTACCGTAATCTTAAAGTACTTAGGCGAAATCGCTTCTAAAATTTTAAAGTTGCCGTATTGCCAATGATATTCTTTTGCGCATAGGAGGTTCAGAAAATATACTTCGTTGAATTTTAAAGATCGGGTTTTAAGTATCCAGTAAATAAATGATTTCAGTCCGTTGGAATTAATAAAGCGAAGTTTGTAAACGTCTATAACTATATTTTTAATATTATATTTTAGGGCTTTGTCGTGAATATTGTCAAAAAAAGGTATCAAAACTTCGTCGGGATGAGCGTCTTCAATCGAGCCTTCAACCGATATTTTAATCGAGTCGTCTTCGCAAACTGTCGAAATTGTATATTTAGGAAATTTAATATCTTCAATTACAAAATTTTCCATAATTTTTTCTTATTCGTTTACCTTGATATAATTTTTGTAAAAACTCTACCGTTTTCGTCGTATATTTCAAATTTGATCGTTCGAATATCGTTTTTATATTCGGCTGATTCTTCGTCGTTAAAATAAACCTCATAGTCCCCGTCGGATTTTTCTATAAAAATATTTAGATTAATAAATTTGCCTTTTTGAAAATCGTACGTTTCGCCGTCGTCGTCGTAATACATATACGACGCTCTATCCGTTACAAAAGCAACCGCTAATAATTCGGTAATTTTTTTCTCTCCGACGTAATTTTGCGGACGCGTCAATACTACTATAGAATTTTCTTTAACGAAGGTTAACGTTTCGTCAAGTTCGCAATTAATAAAGTAACTTCCGGGATTATATATAGAAACGTCTCTGTCGTCGAAATTTTTTACCTTCCAACAGAGCCACTTTACATCCGGCAACGTTACGTATCTCCCTCCAGAATTTGGCGTATATATCGGCGCCGCCATAATCGATTCGCCGAACATAAATTGATCCTCGATATTCTTTAGTATAGGATCGTCAAAAACAAAAGATACCGGAAGTATCAAACATCTAGAGTTGATAATTGATTTTAAATATTCCGAATAGATATACGGTATCAATGCGTATCGAAATTTAATAATATCTCTGATAATGTCCGTAGTCGCGCTATCGAACGCCCAAGGTTCTTGATTTCTAGTTCCTAGAGCGGAGTGATTTCTAAATAACGGAGAAAAAATTCCAAGTTGCGACCACCTGATAACGAGTTCGGCGCTTGAGTTACACCCAAACCCGCCGATATCGGCCCCCGTATAAAAAAAACCGCACATATTAAGAGATTGAAGCATCCTGATATTGACTATGATATGCTCCCACCAGCTTTGATTGTCCCCCATCCATATCGAAGTAAAGCGGTGAGCGCCGATATAACTGCTTCTTGATAATAAAAGGTATCTTTTATTTCCTAAAAGTTTTTTTAGTCCGTCGGAAGTAGCTAAAGCCATAAAAAATCCATATAGATTATGTATTTTATCGTGGCAGATAACTTTCCCGTCGTCTAAATTGTGAAAAAAACTTTGATAATCTTCTCTTTTATTGGACAAACCGTTAACGGCGTCTTTAATCGAAAAAAAATCAAACCCGGGGTCTTTTTTCTCTTTGATTTTATCGACAAGAGAATAAAAATTTTTTAAACCGTCCGGAGTAAAGAATATCGCGGGTTCGTTCATATCGTTCCAAAAAGCGCATATCCCCGACTTTACCATCTCCTCATATAATCCTCCCCACCACTCTCTGACTTTTGAGTTGGCAAAGTCGGGATAACATGTCGCTCCGGGCCAAACCGTTCCTACAAAATCTAAGCCGTTTTCTTTTTTACAGAAATATCCTTTGCTTTTTCCTTCTTCATAAACTTCATACCCGTCTTCGATTTTTACCCCCGGATCGATTATAGGAGCTATTTTAAATCCTTTTTCAAGCATTTTAGCTATAAAATCTTCAAAGTCGGGAAATTTATTCTCGTCGACGGTAAAAACCTTATAATCCTTCATATAATCTATATCAAGATAGATAACGTCGCATGGTATGTCAAGCGATCTAAATTGATTGCCGATAGATTCTACCGTTTCCCTATTGGGATAACTCCACCTGCACTGTTGATAACCAAAAGCCCATTTTGGCGGTATATACGGAGTTCCGACAAGACTAAGAAAAGAGCCGATAATATCAATTTTGTTTTTTGATCTGAATATGTATAAATCAATATCCGTAGAGCTTACTTCGATAGAGAGTAAATTTGTATCCTTAAAGCCGGCGTCGATTTTTATTTCGGAAGGAGAGTCGATAAAAACCCCGACCGTTTCGTCGCCGTCGATAATAAAGAACGGATGCGAACCGTAGAGCGCTTCTTTTTCAGGAGTATGCAAAAAATCGTCGCTGGAATAGCACCTATATATCTTTCCTCGTTTATTTAACGAACCGAGATTTTCGCCGAGACCGTATATCGAGTCTCCGGCGGAGAGCGTTTTGTTGAAAACGACTTTATCAAGTCCGACGTTTTTATCAAAAAGGTAAATATCTTTAACCTCTTTAAAATTTATCTGATCGACGTCGACAACTACCGCCCCTGTTTTGAAAGGGTCGCCAAATCTGAAAAGAGTAATGTTTTTAAAAATTTCATATTTTTTGATCATATATTATCCTTTTTTAAGAGATATTTATTTTACTTTTACCGGAAATATATCCGTCGTAGCCGTTTTTTCTCAATATACACGCGGGACAAGCTCCGCACCCTTTGCCGTACGGCCGCATAGTCTCGACTCCGTTGTAACAAGTCATGGTTTTTAATAGAACGACGTCGAGACATCCCAGCTCTTCGGCTAACCGGAATTCATCCGACTTTGTAAGACGCATAAGGGGGGTATGTATCTCTAAGTTTTTACCCTCAAAATCGGTAGAGAGATTTAACGCTACCTGACACGCTTTGATAAAGACGTCCCTGCAATCGGCGTATCCCGAATAGTCCGTTTCGCATACCCCTATTACGAGATTCTGCGCGCCTATTGTCGACGCGTACCCCGCCGCTACGGTTAAAAAAAGCATATTTCTATAAGGAACAAAACTTGACGGGAGGTTCGCGTCTAATTTGTGCTTTTCATTTACGTCGTCTTTTCCTATAAAAAGATTGGATATCAATATATCCTTTATAAAAGAGAGGTCGACGATCTTATGGCTTAAACTCAAGTCTAAACATATATTCTTTATTACGTCGAGTTCGATTTTGTGTTTTTGGTTGTAATCAAAAGATATAACGTCTACCTGTTTGAAACGTCGTAGAGCCCAATAAAGCGACACCGTAGAATCCATGCCTCCGCTTGCCAATACAAGAGCGCTCTCGTTTGCAAGAAGATTTATCATACGCCTCTCCTCTCCCCCCAGATAATCTTATGAAGTTGAATGGAGAGTTTTACCGGCAGTCGGTTATTAATAATAAACTCCGCGAGGCGAAACAATTCGATTTTTCCCCATTGCGGCGATAGATATATGCTTATGAAGGGATTTCTTTTTAGAATATAGTCGATTTTATCGCGAGTCCAATCAAGGTCCTCCTCGCCGACTACAAATTTTACGCAGTCGTTATACATCCTCAAATTTTTAACGTTTCCCTTGCAAAAGCTATTTGCGCAGCCGGACGACGGCGTTTTCCAATCCAACACATAATGGACGTTCTTATTTGAGAAGTCGGATATCTCTATAGACCCGTTTGTTTCAATATAGAAATTCAGGTAATCAAAATATTCGGCAATTTTATTTATTACTATCTCTTTTTTATTTAAAAGCGGTTCGCCTCCGGTAAAAAGTATCTTAATATCGGAATAAATTCTAACGATCTGTTCGATATCTTCAATTATATCTTCCAAACTCATCCGATATTGAACTTCGTCCTTATAAATAGAGTCGCAATAAGAACACGACAGATTGCACCCGGAAAATCTAACGAGATACGTAGGTTCGCCGATTATCGGAGCCTCTCCGCTAATAGTTATATACTTCTCGCAAATATTCAACATCAAAAACCGCCTATTTCGCAGTAAGATTTTTTAGATACAACTTTTTCATACACCCGAACTTTAAAGCTTAGTTCCGGTCTGGCGTCGATTAATTCGGTATAAATATATTTAGCAATATTTTCGACGCTGGGACTTTCGGTAAATAGTTCGTTTAAATTTGCATGGTCAATTTTTTTTATTATTCGTTTAAGATTGCCGAAATCCCATAATATCCCGGACTTGTCTTTATACTTTTCGTCCCCTCTGACCCAGACCGAGACTTTCCACGTATGTCCGTGAGGAAAAGCGCACTTGCCTTCATAATTGCAAAGATGATGTGAAGAATCAAAAAAATCTTCCGTATACAGCGTTAAAATCATTAAAAGATTCCTAGAATTTATAAGTATCATTTTTTATTTTACTTTTCAATATAATTGTAGTACTATTTATTTTATTATGAGAAAGACAAAAATAGAATCGAAAGATATCGCGCCGCCGGTCGGACCTTACAATCACGCCGTATCAGTATCTAAGTTGATATTTCTATCGGGGCAGATACCTCTTGATAAAAACGGTTCGCTTGTTGCCGAAGGCGTAAAAGAGCAAACTCTCCAATGTTTAAATAATATTGAAGCCGTTTTAAAAACGGTAGGTAAAAATAGAGAAGATATAGTTAAAACTACGATATTTTTGGTTAATATGAATGATTTTAACGAAGTTAACGCCGTTTATAGCGCTTTTTTTGAAAATACCGTATACCCTGCGAGAACTACCGTCGAAGTCGGCCGTCTCCCAAGAGAGGCAAAGATAGAGATTGAGGCGATAGCGGCTTATTAATTGGCTATTATCTCTTCAATATTTATATCTTCTTTTCGCGTAAAATAATATTTTTCGAGGCGCGAACTGATTACTGAAAACTCTTTTGTAGTCATATAGTGAACGTTTAACAGCCTTTTGATAACGATATTTTCTATGTCGGACAATTTTAGATGAGAGACGTCTTTTCTTAAAAAAAAGCGTTTCATACCGTCGTCGTCTGATATAACGATTCTTTCGGTTTCAAGAATATCAAAAATTAATGATATGTCGTCTTTGTTGGAGTTGTATTTACTGGATAAAAGTTCGATAGATATACCGTTTCCGACGTACATAAAGTCTTTGTAAAAATCGCTGAGGATTAGCAAGATATATGCGACGTCGAAGATGAAATTTCGTTTGAATTTTATATTTTCAATATACAACTTGTTTTGCCAGACGTTGAGAAACTCCGCGCCAAAAATAAGCGTCGTCCAGTTAAAAGAAATCCAAAGCATGAAAAATATCAGCGCGACGATAGAGCCGTATATAGTCCACGTTTGTATAAAAAATTTTGAATAGTATGTAAAAATTAATCTTAATACTATCCAGCTTAAAGAAACTAACGCCGAAACAACCAACGCTTTGCCGATATGAACTTTTGTATTTGGTATCGCGAAAAACAGAAAAAAAATAAACGCTTCCAGTAAAAGCAGAATAAAAAAGGAGTAGTAAATCTCGTCTGTATTTATAATAGAAGTTAATGGGATAACGAAAGATCTAACGATACCGGAATAGTAAAAATATCCGCCAAGTATGATGGGAGTAACGGTTAGTAGCGCCCAATAAATAAGGAATTTTTGTAAAAAAGTTCTTCTCGAGCTTATAGACCATATTTTATTTATGGCGTTATCGAGAGATATGAATAAATCAAGCGATATGTACAAAGTAGCGATTATCCCGACGACGCTCAAAACGTTGATTTTTGATAAAAAGGAATCCACAAATTCGTTTATATCGTCTACGTATGTAGGAAGAACATATTTTAGCACGATTTCAATTATTTTTTCTCTATAAAGCGCAAAAGAAGGAAATATAGAGGATATGGCTAAAATTATCGCCAAAACCGGAATAATAGCGAATATTGTTTTGTAAGCCAATCCGTTTGATATAAGGATGTCGCGGTTTTCATTGAATCTTAAGATCGTAACTTTTAGCATCTTAACCGTTTTCAACGTTTTTTCTTTAAAAATATTGAAAAGGTTCATGGCTCCTCCTTATTAGAATTTAGATCTCGCAGAGAATCGTAAGGATATAGCGCGCCTATCGACAGTATTTCATATTCCATGCTTTTATTAGCCATTATTATCGTAACGTCCGATCCAAATTCGCTGATAAATTGTCTGCATATCCCGCACGGCGGTAAAATCTCCGCGCTGTCAAGACCGATTACGGCTAGAGCCGAATAATCTTTGACCCCCTCGGATACCGCTTTGACGATAGCCGTCCGTTCGGCGCAAATCGTTCCGCCGAACGACCTGTTTTCGACGTTTGTTCCGGTAAATATCCTTCCGTCTTTTGCGAGAAGAGCCGCTCCGACTCGGAATAAAGAATAGGGAGAATAACTATTTAGAGCGGCTTGAGAAGCCGTCGTTATCAAATTAATTATATCCTTTTCCTTCATTGTATATTCTTAATTTGTAATATTTTCTTTTGGTTTAATACTTATCAGTTTACTGATAGGCTTCAAGAATTCTATGTTTTGGCATATGGAGTTTATAGCGCTCATTAATGGAACGGCAAGAAAAACGCCGACTATGCCCCAGACGAATCCCCACACCAGTAAAGATACGAAAATAATAAACGGAGTGAGATTTACTCCTTTGCTCATAAATTTTGGTTCGATTATATTTCCCATTACAATTTGTACTACGATGAGGCAAATCGAAAGAAATATAAGATGCAGGATGTTCTGATACTGCGCGAAAGATATCATTATAGGAAACATAACCGCAATGATCGATCCGAGAATCGGAATATAATTTAACAAAAATATTGTAAAACTCCATAAAAATGCGTATTTTACTCGAAATAGCGCTAATATTACAAAACTTATCAATGCGGTAACTAAGCTTATTATAGTTTTGACAACCATATAATTTTGAATCTGTCCTTTAATTTTAATAATTATCTTGTTGATTTTATTACCCTTATCCCCGGGAAAAGAGTCGGATATTCTATCGCTAATCTTCCCCATACCCGGCAATATAAATATCAAAGCCAGCGCGTATAAACCGAAACTTCTTAGAACGTCTATAGTTTTACCTAAAGGAGCGACTATGTAATTCTTAAAATTCTCAATAGAAAATATAGCCGCCGCTAAATTAAAAATAATTTGATTAATCCTCTCTTGATCTATGTATTTTTTAACAAATTCGATTTTTGAAAGGTCTTTGACAAAATTTACAAAATTAGACTGAAAATTATCCGCTATACCGCCGGACTTTGTAAAATCTACGACAAAACTTCCAAACGAAAGCCCGAATATAGTAAGAAGTATAGCGACAATCAGTATAGCCGACGAAACCACAATGACGGCGGAGAGCCATTTGGGAAGTTTTGTTTTATATAGTTTCTCGATAAAAGGCTGTATAACTAGAGACGTAAAAAAAGCTATGAATATTGGGACGACAAATGACTTCATTTTATGAGTCAAAAAGAGTAGAATCAAAATAATTAGTAAGCATAGAATAAACAGCATATTTATTAAAATTTTTCTAAAAGATATCATTCTTAATTAACTTCCCCAAAACAAATTTGCCGGCGGAGACTTTTTCCCCGGTCCGACATAACCTATATATCGAAATTTATCTTTATAATATTGAAGAAAATCAGAAATTATTATATCCTGTAGCCATATTAGAGTCGAGCGCTTTCTACCGATTCTCTTAAATTTTCAAGGTTTGGTAAAATGAATTGGTAAAATAAAATCGATAATTTGACTATGAAAAAAATTTTATTACTCTTTTCTTTTTTTTTATATATTTTTTCAATTTTTTCAAACGAACCGGATAAAATAAATTTTCACAAAGACTACTCTTTTCTGTATTCTCTGTATCATCCTTGCGACGAAGGCTCGAATAACGAAAAAAAATTAATTAATTACGTTAAAACCGTCTGCGAAGAGAATAATCTAAACTATCAAATAAAAGATATATCTTTTGAAAACGAATACGTATCTTACTCAAAGAATATAGAAATTGAAATAAATGATAATCCGGATCAAGAGCGCGTCGTTTTTATCTGCCCGTTAAATTCTATCTCTATAAACCAAAAAACATTAGATAATTCTCTATCAATTCAAGTTGCGCTAGAATTAATGTTAAAAATTAATGAAACGAAAGATTCTTTTAATAAAAACTATCTCTTTCTGTTTTCCGGAGCGGTGGGTTACGACGACGACGCTTATTTGGGATTTCAGAAATTTCTTGAAGATTCGGAGCGTTATAAAAACTCAGTCGTCAATATAATCGACGTCTTAAGCATAAATAACGCGATAAAATTCAAGGGAAGTATGAATAACCGGAAAATTCCTGAAAATTTACTTGAAATATTTTTGAAGGTCTTTTCCGATTCCAAATCGGTATTTCTCGACGTCGAAGAGATCGACAGAACCAGATTTAATCTTATATCTTACGATAATTACGCAACTTATTTTTTAAAAAACGATATAACTACGGTAATATTTTCAAATCGGGAAAATATTACCGTAGATCAATTTTATTTTAATTTAGGACTTCAAAAAGAATTAATTAATTATTTATACTTATGGGCGCTAAACTTAGACAATTTAAAATTTCCCGTTGAAAAAAGTTATAACTACCAAATATTTAAATTTTTTGGCAAATACTTCATATTAAAAGAGAAGTATCAAATACTATTATTTGTCGTTCTAATTTTTGCAGTAATTTTGGTAAGAACGTTTATTCCGCTTTTTCAAAGGGTTAGAATAGTATTTATTCTAAAAATACTGCCAAATTTTTTATTTCTATTTATTTTATTCTATATTTTAAGCCTTATCCCGTTTATATTGACGTTTCCGATAGGTTTGATAATAAAAAGCCGTCAGATTTATATGAATATGCCGCTTTTGTATCTATGCAGTATTTTTTTTATTCCTCTTGTGATTATTCTTATATTAAAGGACTCAAAACTATCCTTTTTTTTCCCAAAACACAACTATTTATATATTATCGCGTCGCTCATTTTTTTAACGATAAATATATTTTTAATTGCGCTAATAGATTTTTCGATGATATATATTTTTCTTTGGTCTATAATAATGATTACGTTTTCCAATTTTACAGGTAGAAATTTTATTTTAAAACTACTTTTTTATCTATTGTCCCCTCTTCCGATGATTTTATTAATTATCAAACTTTTTTATTTTAGCGACGTCCAACTTGTAAAAAACATATTGGAAAATATTTTCTTGCAAAATTTCTTTTTTTGCATAATATTTTATCCGTTTATACTACTGGCGATAAGAACAATTATTATATTAAAAAGCGTTTTTAAAATATTCGTCAACAGAGCGAGATACGCGGTAATTTTATCCGTTTTCTTAACGGCAATGTTGATCTTTTTTATTTTGATCTCCTTAAATCTCAGTTTGGAAGAGCGGGAAATAAAAATAACCAAAACTTCAAATCTTATAAAAAATTCCACCTCCATCGATATTAATTCTAATCTAAATATCGGCGAATTATCCATAGACGGCAGTTCGGATATTCTCAAGACGAATATAAAAGACAAAGAATTCCACTATGAAATTATCTCTTACGAGAAACCCTACGAAGTTTACTACAAAACAAGAAACATAGGATCAAACAAAAAAATTACCGTCAAATTTAGCGCCGAATCAAAAATTAAGTATTTGGATCTCTACGTTTTATTACAAAAAAACGGATATCCGTATGAATCAAATTTTAACGTTAAAAAAATCGAAAATCTATTCTTTACTTACGATAAGAATTTATTCGACGTATTTAAGTTTATGATCCCTAGAAATCCTCGTCCCGATATTGAAATATCGTTTAATATTATGAGAAATAAAAATTTCGAGTTGTATTTGAAAGTTGAAACAGACGATATAAAATCTCCAAAAATTTTAATTCGTAGCGATAATAATTTGATAATCCAAAAAAGCGTCTATTACGATACGATATATCAATCTTTAGATTAATATAAAGGAGCGTTAATCATTTTTTCGTTTTTTAAATCAAATCTACATAGATAAAACTGATTTTGGGATTTATAAAAATTGTAACCTATAAAATAAACGGCATCCTCGACGATCTTAATTATCTTATAAACCCCGGTATAAGTCTGTATTGTCTCTAAATATTTCAAATTCTTATCATACTTAATAAAAAACGTATTATACTCGTCGTCGATAATCGGTATATACAAATTATCTTTGTAAAATCCTTTTCCAAAATAGTAGTAATCGTTATTAAATATTTGTTCCGCCAATAAATCTATTTTCTCAATTTTATTATTTTTTATAATACGAGTTTTTTTGAATTTTGACCCTTTAGGCGTCGACGAATTATAAACTATTAACGAATCGTCGATTTTTATATATTTAAAAAAATCGCGTTCATGTTTCTCGCTAATTACTTCGGTTATTTGAAAATTATTTAAGCCGATTTTATAAATAATATTGTTGTTTTTATAACTATTTCCAAATAAATATAAATCTTCGTCGTTTATAAAATAATCGGTATAGATAACGTTTACGTTAACGACCCGACCGACTGAAAAATTTTTACAACGATTATGCGAATAAATTTTAATTTCGGATTGATAAGCGCTATTTAGTCTGTTAGGTATGAAAAATAGATGTTTTTCGGTCAATATATATGTCAAACCGTCGTTATCGGAAATAATAGGGATCAATTTGTTATTTTCAAATTTTGACAGACTTATCCCCCCCTTAAAACTTTCGATAAAATAATACTCCCCTTCGACGAAGTAAAAATCTTTTAAAATAAGATTGTTTCCTTTATATAATCTTTTAAAATTGACGTCTTCCGAGTCCGAAATATAAATACTATTTTCGTACGGAAAAATTATTTTCTCGCCAAAAACGTAATTCGCAGATAAAAACGCAATAAGCAATAACAAATATTTTTTCATTTTTACCTCCCCTAAACTATTCTTTCAAACAAATTATATAACGCCGAGATTTATATCGAACGATGAACGATATAATACGCCCGGCGTTTTTTAAATTTTAACAATTATATATTTCAGTTTCGTATGATCTCAAACCCTTTATACAAAAATGGGGAGTAATACAACTCGTCCGCTACTATTAAAGTTTTTTTAATAGTAGATATATAACTCTCCAATTTAGCCGCCGCTATATCTTGGTTGTAAAAATAAATAGTCTTATAATACGATTTGACGAAGTTGTAAAGCCCCGACGAAGACCAATCTATAACCGACGAATTCGTATCTAAGTTTATACCCAACTCATTATAAATCCTCCAAACGACTTTAGTACAATACCACCAGTAGTTATCTTCCTTAGTCGTCGCCGAAAAAATATTCGCAAAATTATTAAAAAATCCGTATCTCATATTGGTATTTCTCGCGTCGCAGTAATAATCCATTTTTTTTTGAGATAAATCAAGTTTATTTTTATCTATATAACTGCGCGAATATAAAACGGCGACGTTAGGCTTACGCATCCATTGATTTGGAGTTTCAAAGCCGGCGCCTTTTATTACGGCGCTATGCAGACACGGAGAGTCCAGATTAGTCGGGTCAAATTTATCCAGATCGAGCGTCGCCGCGTGATAGTATTTGCCTCTCGTCGATTTGGGAGAGACGTATGTAATAATAGCGGACAAAATCCCGTCGTAACCCCCGCTAAGATACACCGCTCCGTCTTTATTGAATGGAAGAGAGCTAATCGGAGAGTAACTCCCTTCGCCGGACAATCTATCGATCGCGGCGTTTTTCTCCATAATAAAATTTTCATAAAGATCGGAATTATATTTTCCATCATACTCTTGGAGTAGATTTTCAAACTCCTCTTCAACTTTTTCATCTCCCTCTTGAAAAGCTCTTGAGTAAAGTTCGAACATTTTTGACACTTCGGCATTGAGAGTTTCTTCTTCGGCCGTCTCATTTTCGTCAAAAACGTTTGTCCGACAAGATATCAAAGCTAACGTAAGCGCGATAAATAGTAATACTTTTTTCATAATAATCTCCTCTTTGTTATTTATATATAAATAACAACTAAAAGTTGATTTCGTTATACAGATTTTACAAAAATTAATTAATTATTTTTATGTTAATATTTATGTTAATATAAAGATAAAAAGCCGAACGCAATAAATTAACGCCAAAATTTTTAAGAAATTTTAAAATTTATACTCGCAAATATTTTCAATAATATCTATTAGAGATTCTGATAATAATTTCGAGGCAGCGTCGAGATTATTTAAGAAATCGCTATCGACCTCCCCGTATCCATAGTCCGTCCCGACTAAGAGAGGGATAAAAACTGCGCCGCTTAGATTTTGCGCAACGTAATAACATTCCATATCGACAAAAGCTCCGTCTGTTTTTGCATAATTCTGCCTTAAATCTTTATTATTCAGAGCTTTTTCCAAAGAAATAACCTTTTTCTCCGCTAAAGTTATTTTTTTTTGATCTTTAATATAATTCTCAGCTTTTTTATCGATAGCTATTACTTCTTCGCCGTCGGAGATAAAAAGCGGGACGTAACGCCTAAGAATATCAAAATCGTCGTCTAAAACGGCGCAAGTTCCGGCTTTGATGAAGATAGAATTTTCCGTATCAAAACTTGAGTTTGAGAAAAAATTCTCAACGGCGCTTTTTCCGACTCCGGTAATAAAAACTTTTATCGACGCGTCTTTATATTCGCCATTATAAGCGGCGCTTGAAATCTTAGAAAATTTTATCTTTGAACGATATAAGAAATTATTCGCTTCGTTCGGAAGAGCAAAAAAAATAATTATTTTTTTCAATATATCCCGCCTACAACAAATTCGACGCTAGTTCGGCGAGCTCCGATCGTTCCCCTTTATCGAGAGTAACGTGCGCGTATAACTTTTGCCCTTTAAACTTATCTATCAGATAACTAAGTCCGTTCGATTTCGAGTCAAGATAAGGGGTGTCGATCTGATAAGGGTCGCCGGTAAAAACTATCTTAGTATTGGCTCCGACCCTGGTGATTATCGTTTTTATCTCGTGCGGAGTAAGATTTTGCGCTTCGTCCACTATAAAAAATATTCTTTCAAGCGATCTGCCCCTGATATACGCCAACGGCTCTATAGCCAACTTTTTGTTCTCGGTAAGTTCGGTAATCTTTGCGTAATTGGTATCCGTCTCTTGAAATTGATTTTTTATGACCTTTAGGTTGTCCCAAAGCGGTTGCATATACGGATTAAGTTTTGATTGAATATCTCCCGGTAAATATCCGATATCTTTATTGCCAAGCGGTATAATCGGGCGGGAAAGATATATCTGCTTATAGTCGGATCTTCTTTCTATAGCGCAAGCTAACGCCAACAACGTCTTTCCCGTCCCGGCTTTACCCGCAAGAGTTACTATTGGAATATCGTTATTCAAAAGCGCGTCCATAGCGAATATCTGTTCGGCGTTTCTCGGTTTGATCCCATAAGCAAAACGCTTATCAACTTTTACAATTTTTTGCGTTGCAAAATCATATCTGGCTAGAGCGGAATTTTTATTCGCCCGTAAAATAAAATATTGATTCGGATAAATACTCTCTTTTGGAATAAAAAAATCTTCTATATCTAACTCAAAGGGGGACGCGTAAAGTTTATCTATTATAGACGAATCGACGTCGTCGTAAAGAGCTTTGCCAATATAAAGTTCGTCGATATTTCGCACCGTTCCCGTTATATAATCTTCGGAAGGTATGCCGATCGATTTGGCTTTCATTCTAAGATTGATGTCTTTCGTAACTATAACGACGTTCTCAATCTTATCGCGATTTATCATCGTATAAGCCGCGCCCAATATCCTGTGGTCGGGCGAGTCTTCGTAAAAATATTTCTTAAAATCGTGGTTAGCATAATCCGAAGGAATTATCTTGAGATATCCCAGCCCGTTTCCTAAAGGGGCTCCGGCTTCAAAGTCGGCGTCCGTAAAAAGAGCGTCCAACTCCCTTATAAACTCTCTCGCATGAAAATTTTTGAGATCGTCTCCCTTTTTAAATTTATCAATTTCTTCGAGAACTACCATCGGGATGACAATATTATTATTCTGAAAACTATATATACAACTTGCGTCGTGCAGAATTACGTTCGTGTCTAAAATAAAATTTTTAACCATAATCCGTCCAATATCAAAATTTTATCTCTTCGTTCAAAGTCGTCGTAGTTTCGTAAATTGTTACCGACCGCATAAACTTATATTCCCAAATACCCGGACCAGACTTTCTGACGTAGAAATCCATTACGGTCGAGCCGTACGTATTAATACTATTTTCGTATACTTCGTCGATCCACTTGAGATTTTGAGTATATGTATAAGTACTATTAGCGGGAACTGTAAAAGGATTTTTCTTTATCGTATAACACTCGATATCTTTAGCTTCCTGCGTCAAATCTTCGTTTTTATTAAAACCGTAATAACTCGCCTGAATTTCGGCGTTATAATCCGTATTGTTCGTTAACGTTACTTCCAGCGTCGTTTCGAATATTTCGTAATGAAAGTCTAAATTTGTCAAGAGAAAACAGGATGAATTTATCAGCGCTAAAAATAAAATTATAACTAATCTCATATCTTAGTATTATAACCAATATTTTCAAAAAATCTAAAAAATTTGCGCATATTAATAACGCGCAAATTTTATCTCAGCCATTTATTTTCAAGTTGGCTAACTATCTCCGTTCCAAGAATTTTTTTTAACCCTGCGTTTATCGTATTTAAAACTTTTATATTCCCTTTTTTTACTACTATGCCGTAATACTCTTCCGTAAAAGGCGCTCCGACTATCTTTAATTTGCCCTTATATTTATCGTTATGAAAAACATAACTAGCCGCAATCGGCGTATCCGAAACCACGCAGTCTATCGCGCCGTTAGCAAGATCCTCTATGGCAAAGCCCAGCTCGCCGTAACTTTTCAATTTAACCCCGTCAATTTTCTCTATCTCGTAAACGCCGGTCGTCCCTATCTGAGTTCCAACCGATCTTCCGACTAAGTCCTGTAAAGAGTTGCAATCGTCTTCTTCATCTCTTACTATCAATACTTGCCCGGCGTTTATATACGGAATTGAGAAATCGTATTGCTTTTTTCGCTCTTCGGTTATGGTAACGGAAGATATAATGGCGTCGTATTCTCCCGATTCAAGTCCGACAAATATGTTTTCCCATGCGACGCTTCTGATTTCCACTTTAAATCCCCCCGCTTCCGCCGCCGCGTTTATCAAATCTATGTCAAATCCGACAATATTCCCGTTTGAGTCGATCATCTCCATAGGAGGCCACGTCGCGTCGGTCGCAACAGATATTACCCTCTCGGAAGATGCTTTTTTACATCCAAGAGTAAATAACAGAGATACTGCTACAAACGCCGTTAAAATAAATTTAATAAATTTTCCCATTCTACGTCTCCCTAAATTCTCGCAAATAAAATATAAAGAATATTATATTAATATAAACTCAAAAAGTCAAAGATAATTAACAAATTATGAAAATTTTCTTATTTTTGTTGTTATTTTCCAACTTTGAAGATAATATATTTTGCCGGAGTTAATGAAAATTTTATTTTGAGAAATAGTATGGATTATAAATCAAGCGGAGATAAATCGAATAAAATTCGACTCAGAAAGGAATTCTTAAAAATCAGAAATAGTATGGATAAAAAAGAGATAATCCGGAAATCAAAACTAATATTTGAAAATATTATTCAAAACGGCGACTTTAAAGCGGCTCAAACGGTTTTCTGTTTTTTATCGTTTGGAAGCGAAGTCGTTACCGACGATATTATTTCGTATTGTCTCGAAAACAAAAAAACAGTCGCCGTACCTAAAATTAGAGACGGAATAATGACGGCTTGCGAGATAGATAAAAAAACTGAATTTTTTGTAAATAAATACGGAATTAGCGAGCCGACCGACGATAAAATTATCTTAAAAGCAAATATTGATTTAACGATAGTCCCGGCGCTAGTATATAACTCCGGCGGCTTTAGAATAGGTTACGGCGGCGGCTTTTACGACAAATTTTTAAGCGGCTATCCGGGACGTTCAATCGGGATTATATTTAAAGAGTTTATATCTGATAATTTTATACCCGACGAGAACGACGAGCCGGTCGGATACGTTATAACGGATTAAAACTACGTTAAATGTTAAAAGAAAAACTCAAGCAATAACCGACTACGGCTCTATACGCCTTTAAAACTTTGATACTTCCGGTAAAACAATCCGTTTAAGATATTATTCAGATAAAATATTGACAATTCCGTTATACTTTTTTATAATGCATTAATCTACTGGGGCGGGATTCTTACGATATGTTTATAAAAAAACTCACAATTAACGGATTCAAATCATTTTGCGATCAAGCTGAAATATCTTTCGATAAAGGAATTTCGGCTATAGTCGGTCCCAACGGTTGCGGTAAATCGAATATTGTCGACGCCATCAAATGGGTAGTAGGCGAACAAAAAACCAGAGCGCTTAGAGCGAACAATATGACGGACGTCATTTTTAAGGGGACCGAAGAACGTCGGGGGCTTGGACGCGCCGAAGTAAAACTTGTCATAGTAAACGAGAATAATATTCTCCCGATAGAATTCAACGAAGTGGAAATATCGAGAGTAATATTCGCCAGCGGAGAGAGCGAATACTATATCAATAAACAAAAAGTCAGATTAAAAGATATTCAGGAGTTGTTCTTTGATACCGGAGTCGGCAAATCCGCATATTCCGTTATGGAACAGGGCAAAATCGATATGATTCTATCCAACAAACCTGAAGACAGAAGATACATTATAGAAGAAGCGGCGGGCATCACAAAATATAGGGTGAAAAGAGAGGAGGCCGACTCAAAATTGTATCAAGCCGAAGAGAATATAATAAGGATTAAAGACATAGTAAAAGAGGTAAAGACTCAATTCGAGCGCTCTTCGGATCAAGCTAAAAAAGCCGACGAATATAGAAGACTATACGATAGGGAAAAAGAGCTTGAAATTGAGCTTAATTTGAACAGAATAGTAAAACATAAACAAAATAAGAGCGAATTAACCGACGAACTTGAGAAAGCGACAAAAGATCTGGAACAGGTAAAAAAGCAGATCGACTCTCTGGAAGACGGACTTGAGGAGAGAATGATTTTCTTAAACGATATGGAAAATCAAAAAATTGACAAACAGAGAGAAATATTCCAGATAGAGAGCGAAATTAGAATTTTAACGTCGAGAAATTCGTCGTTAAAAGAGCAATTGATAACGCATATATCCGGCCTCAAGTCCGAAAAAGAAAAAATAGATATGGCGGATAAAAAAATTGCCGAATTGTCCGACGAAGTCAAAGGAATCGAAGACGCTAGAATCGAAATGGAAGAGAAACTTTTAAATCTTGTAAAAGACGAAGGGTTTTACAATTCCAGCGTTACGGATATAGAAACGAGAGTTAAAAATAACGAAGAGACGATCTTAAATATCAAAAAAGAGGTCGACTCTTTAAACCGGCGCGTAGAAGAGAGACGGGTTGAACACAAAAATATAACGGATAAAATGATCGAAAGAATCGATCAGATATTGAATTTAATCGACGTAGACTCTTCCGAAATTATTAAAATAAAAGAGAATCTAAAGATAAAAATTAAAAATATAAGCGAAGAATTGCCAAAAAGAAGAGCTTTTATAGACGATATTGTTAATTCGGGGTTTATATCTAAAAATTCATCTGAAATAATCAATATTCTTAAGGAATTAAAAGAAAAAATTGTATCCATTGAAACAAATTTATTTGAAGTTGATAGAGACTTAAACGCCTATATAAAATCTACCGAAGTTTTTATGGACGATCTCTTTAATCCCGAAGGGATAATTCAGACAAAGAAAAGAATAGAGATCGATATAAATAAAACAATTGAAAATATCAAAAAATCAAACGAACATATCGAAAGACTGCAAATAGAAAACAGAGAGAACAACGTAAAGAAAGAGGAGTATAAAGACGTTTTACACAATATCCGAATAAACATTTCCACTATAAGAGAAAAAACCAACTCGATGGATAAAGAGTTGTCGAGAATTCTCTATCTCAAAGATAGTATAGAAAACGGCAAAGACGAAGCGGCTCGAAAAGCGGAATTTCTTGAATCGAAGATAGACGATATTAGGGACGAACTTGCCGATATTGAGACTAAGTTAAACTCGATGAAAAACGACAAAGAGGGTTTAGAAAAAAGAATCAGAGAGCTAGACCTCGGAATACAAAAAGAGAATTCTAAAATGTCCGAAGAACAAAAATACGTCAAAGAAGTTAATCAACGATGGGAAAATAAAAAAGGTCAAATCGAGAGATTGAATTTAAAAATTACGGAAGCGACTACTACCATCAACAATATTTACGACAGTTTTTACGAAAATCTATCAATAAATTTATCCGAATACGAATCTAAAGGGGGATATATAACAAACAGATCCTACGAAGAGGTAAGAAAAGAGCTCTCGGAGGTAAGAAACGGGAGACAGAGTCTCGGAAACGTCAACCTAATGGCTATAGAAGAGTGTAAAGCGTTGGAAGACAGATATAAATTGCTAAGCGAACAGTTAGATGATCTAGAAAAATCTAAAAAAGATACTATCCAGATGATTTCAGAAATAAATAAAATTTCTGAAGAGATGTTTTTAAAAACTTTCAATCAAATTAAGATTAATTTTCATAAAATTTTTAGAAAATTATTCGACGGCGGCAACGCTGAAATAACTTTGACCGATCCAAAAAATCTTTTAGAGACGGGAATCGATATCATCGCTCATCCCCCCGGACAAAAATTCCAGAATATTACCCTGCTTTCCGGCGGGCAACGAACGATGACGGCTATATCGCTAATGTTTGCCACCTTTTTAGTTAAGCCCTCTCCGTTTTGTATTTTGGACGAAATAGACGCGGCTCTCGACGAAGAAAACGTCGCGCGATTTATAAACTTGCTAAAAGAATTTAAAGAGACCAGTCAATTTGTTATTATTACGCATAATAAAAAAACAATAACAGCTTCGGACGTTATGTATGGAGTAACTCAGGAGCAAAAGGGGATATCAAAAATTGTTTCCGCAAAATTTGTTGAAAAAGTCGAGTGATTTTTTCAGGAAAATAAAAAAACTTGTTCTCGATTTAGTAAATAATAACTTCGCCGAAGTTATGAAAATTATTCTGGTTATCGGCGGAGTCGTTATTGCAATAACTTTAATATTATCTTTCATGATATCCGGCGGCGTTAAAAAGGTCGATACGACGGCTATCGAATCTATAAAGGAAGATTTTGGAATCGAATCGGAAATAGATTTCTTAACCAATAACGAACTTTTATTTCCCCAAAACAGCGTCTTCGACCTTTCGCTCGATTATATTGATTTAATGTCAATTAAGGAGTTTAAATTGCCGAAAATAGATATAATAATACAAGATTACGAAAATATTTTAAAAGATTCCATAGAGGAGGATCTAAAGTTTAATTTTGAAAAGAGGGGGGGAAAATGAGGTTCTTAAAAAACATCGGCGCTTTGCTCGTCTGTCTATCGCTTGTAGCGTGCGGCGCTACCGGACCCGCCGTGAAAGAGTCTATTCGTCCGAACGTCGACTCGGATACCTTCCATTCAAAGAAAATAACTAAAGATACCATAATAAGCGTCGACGACGAAGATTATTATCTCCCGGTTCCTAAGTCCTCTCCGGTAAGTTATCAGAAGAAGCGGGATAATATTAACATTTATAGAATTGACGATTATATCGTAGATGTAAGCCCGAAAAAAACTAATAAAATTGAAACTCAAGTCGACGCAATAAATAAAACAGATATTTTTTCAAGCGCCTCCGCAAATGAAACGGTCGATAAAAATATTTTAAATAAAAAAGTCAAAGACAATCCAATTATTACAAACTCGACAATCAAAGAACTAACCGAAGAGAAAACGCCGTTTTCCGCCGAAATCGATTCAAATTTCCCTAACGACTTTAGCAGTCTTGATAGCGACAAAAATATTTTAAGCTACGCTATCGAAATTGAAGATAAAAATTACGATCTTTCTAACAACGAAAAAATCAGAGACGTTAAAATAATCGAAAATAAAATAATAGAGATTGCGGGGGAAGAGAACGGCGAACTTTCAATCTCTTTAAAGGGATCAAATTGGATTCTGAGAAAGATCGAGCCGGATTATATAAAATTAACGGAAAGAACAAATACTGAAAATAATACCGCTTTTATCTTTAATATTTTATCGGTAGGGAAAGTAGATGCGTTGTTTACAAGATTTGACGCAAAAAACAACTATATTGAGAGACAAAGCTATGTTATTGTAATAAAACCGAAAGAATTTGTCGTAAAGAACGCAAATTCTAAAGAAAATAATAATACAACTAAAACGAATACTTTGACGGATAAAAATCTAACCAACGAAAACAATAAAAAAATCGCCCTAGACTTGTTTAATTCGAAAAAATATGGCGAATCTAAAGATATTTACGAAAAAATATTAAAAAACGGAGGCGTCGACGGCGAAATATATTATAACCTCGGTAAAATTAATTACGCCTTAGGAGATAAGGAGAAAGCCGTCGATAACTTTACGCTTAATCTTGGTATAAAGGATAACCCGTTTTATAAAAAATCTTTTTTTGAACTCATAAATACCTATAAAGAAACAAAAAGATACAGAGAAGCCGTCGACGCTTTTAACAAACATAAAAAAGACGAGTTTTCCGGCGATAAAGATGTCGCGATAATTTTGGCAGATTTATATTATCTGATCGAAAGTTACGGTCCGGCTATTGCGGAATATAGGAAGATATTAAATATGTTTCCTGAAACTAATATTGAAGACAAAGCGCTGTTTTATCTGGCAAATTCTCTTGAAAAAGATAAAATTAATCCCGATTATAAAGAATCTTACAGATTATATAAGATTTTAGTAAACAAATTTCCGGAGTCCAAATATTACCAGATCAGTAAAAACAGACTTCTATTTCTTGAAAGGCATTATTTAAAGGTAAATTAAACAAAAAAGACTTGACAAATAGCGTCGTTAAATTTTACAATAGCGCTATCGCGGCGATTTTAAGGAGACCGTTATCTTAGTGAAAAAATATTTTTTTATTTTCTGTTTTGTCGTTTTTATCTTTTCGGCGTACGGCGAAGACGAGCTTTTAAGCGCAAAAGATTTACTTCAAAAATACTCGGACAGTTTCAAGAAAAATGTCGCGGACTATGAAGCCGACATAACCTGGACTCAAGATAATAACGTCCAAAAAGGCAAAGTATATTTTAAAAACCCTCAAAAGTTAAGAATAAATTTTACGGAACCAAACAGACAGGTAATATGTACAAACGGATACTATCTCTGGGTATATATCGACTATTTGAGTCTTGTACTTAAACAGGAAATTTTAGCGAAAGAAAAGACTAAAAATTCCGACGGAAAAATAGAAACCGTCGTCAATCCGATATTAATTAATCCTATGGGTTTTGATAAATTTTTAACCTCTTACTCCATAGAATATTTTGAAACTAAAAATGTATCGGAATACAAAGACGGTTCGAAAGTTTATACGTTGAAATTATTAAGATGGCGCTCCTCAAAAAACGGATTTAATACCGTTTTTCTTACTATTCAAGACAACGGTATAATCAGAAAAATAGAGGGAATTACCGCGGCTTACAAAAAAATTACTTTAGAAATAGATAATTTAAAATTAAACTCAAAAATTAGCGATTTGTTATTTAACTATGAACCGCCCGCGTCGGCTAACGTTGTAGATAACTTTATATCAAATCAGGGAGATAGTTGAAAGTATGGAAGCTCTAGGAGAATTTCTTAAAGAAGCTAGAATAAAAGCCAATTTATCGATTATGAACATAGCCGAAGAGACTCATATAATGAAAAAGTTTATCGAAGCGATCGAAAAAGAAGAGTTTTCGGCGTTCCCCGGAGACGCTTATTTGAAAGGCTTCTTAAGAACTTATTCGGAATACTTAGGATTAGATAGCGAAGAGATCATAAGAAAATACGAAAGAATCAAAATGGCCGAAACTCCGACCCCTATGGAACAATTAATACCTAAGCCCAAATATGACTTCAGACCTATAATAGTCGTTATTTTGATAATCTTGACGGCGGTCGGTTTAGTCGTCGGCGGTTTTTTCGGAGTTAGAAAAATTATTAGAGCCGCTAAGACCAACGACAAAAACAAGATTGAAAAAGTAAAAGATACGACCGCAGTTAAAGAGACTAAAGCGAACGTTTATAAGTTGTCGGAAAAAGAAAAGTCTCTAAACTCTCTTAAAAAAGGAGATATTATCGAATTTACCATTGACTCAAATGATTACAGAATATCCGTCGCGGAGCTATCGCCTACCGTGATTTTAAACTACGGATCGGGAATGGAGCTCTTTTTAGTCCACAACTATCAGCATAAATTAGATATGAACGGAGACGAGAGAAACGATATAGAGATTGTTTTAAATCAATGGGACAAATCCGGAGCCAATATCGCTTTTAAATTATACGATCAAAGCGAATCCACTTTATCAAGTTTGGACGGGAAAAATCTCAGAGGAGAAAATCCTGAGACAATCGTTACAAGAGATATAATAGAAGAGCTGTCGTTTTCGCTAAATTTCTCCAACGATCAGTTTCTTAGATATCAAATCGACGATAAGGAAGCCGTTGAAAGTTATTTTAACGCCGGAGCTTCGCTAAATATAAAAGCCGCCAAATACGTTATTCTTTGGTTAACGAACGCCGGAGCCGCCTCGCTGAATTTTTTTAATTACGGCAAAATCTTTTCCCCGGGCGAATCCGGCAAATGCGAAGTAAAACTTATCAGATGGGAGAAAAATAATCTGGGAGGTTACGACCTACAATCAAGCTCGTTAAAATAAATGGAAAACATCTATTTAGAAACGCTTGGGTGTAATAAAAATCAGGTAGATTCGGAGAAAATGTTATACGTTCTCGAAACCGCCGGATATAATATTGTATCGACGCCGGATTTGGCGGATATAATAATCGTTAATACTTGCGCTTTTATAAAATCAGCCAAAGAAGAAGCTATAGAGGTAACGCTTGATTTATTAAAATTTAAAGAGTCCGGTAAATGTAAAAAACTAGTCGCGGCGGGTTGTCTTGCTCAAAGATATAAAAATGAATTGATCAAAGAAATTCCTGAAATAGATCTCATTTTTGGAGTAGGCGACGTTTCTACCATAGCCGCCGCTCTTAACTCGCCGGAAAAAGTTTGCGCGCCGCCGTTTTCAAGCAACGTTACGATCGGGCGGAAAAACCTGAGTTATCCCGGAAGCGCGTATTTAAAAATAAGCGACGGCTGCTCAAATAGATGTTCTTACTGTTCGATACCAATTATTCGGGGCGACCTCAGATCGATTGATATCGACTATCTAATAGAGGAGTTAAAGTTTTTACAAAAAGGAAATCTAAAGGAATTAATATTAATTTCGCAAGATACTTCCAGCTATGGTAAAGACATATATCGGCAATCTAAACTTGGAGACTTAATAAAAGAGTTGTCCAACTATTTGAACGCGACGGATTGGCTAAGAGTTCTCTATCTACATCCGGATCGCGTCGATCTTGAACTTCTACATAAACTTAAAGATACGCCAAATTTTATTCCATATTTCGACATACCGTTTCAATCGGGATCGAATGCGATTTTGAAAAAAATGAACAGAAAAAGGACGTCCGAAGAGTATATAACGCTCGTTGAGAATATTAGAAAAGTTTTTGATAATCCCGTTATAAGATCGACTTTCATAGTAGGTTTTCCGGGCGAAAGCGATTCTGATTTTATAGACACTATAAATTTTATAAAACAAATCGAAATAGATTGGATTGGAGCGTTCGCATATTCAAGGGAAGAAGATACGATTGCCGGCTCGATGAAAAATCAAATTAAATCGAAAGTAAAAACCGATAGATTAGACCATCTATTATCCGTTTCAGAAGAAATTTCCCAAAATAAATTAAAACGATTTGTAGGAACTAATCAAAAAATACTTATTGAAGAAAAAGTAGAAAATGAAGAGTTATATATAGGAAGGTTTTGGGGACAAGCCCCCGAAGTAGACGGATTGGTTGTGATTGAGTCGGATTCCGCTCAAATAGGCGAATTCTGCGCTTGTAAGATCGTTAAACAAAACGGAAACGACTTTTTTGGTATAGCGTAATTATTAAAAAAATTTGTTTGATATGCGTTAAAAAGTTTGCCATAATTTTAGCGACGATTGTCGATTTATACAAAGATTATATTCTTGGGTAATTTACGTTAAAACGATACGTGGAAAAACAAAATGATTTATCTAATTGATACCGGATTACCTTTTTTCTTAATCTTGAAAACAGATACGTATTTGATATATCTAGAAAACCGACGGGCGCCTAAAAATTCTTAATTTTCTTGACTAAAATGATATATTATTATAAACCATTACATATGGAAGCAAATTTTGTCGAATCAGAGCTAAATAGAATTGAAAATAGTTACCAAAATCTCAGAAAAAGGAGAGAAAATATTTATCTTATAGTTATAAGTTTGTATTTTATGATTCCTTTATTGTCAATGTTTATTTTAAGCAGATTTTATAACGAAGTTTACAACAGACTTTCAACGAGAATAGTTTTGTTTACTTTAACGGCTATCGGCGTAGTAATACATTTTATTATAAAATTCTATATTAAACAGAAAGGTAAAATTAATCAGACTTTAAGAAATGAAATTGATAGTTTAAAATATAAATACGGCTCGGACGATTTTGAAAACATAGTCTTGAAAATTTCTCAAGAAAACTATGAAAACAGAGGGATAGTATTTTCTAAAAACAGCATAAAAAAAGATTTTTTCTGGAATATTGTTTTTGAACATTTAAAAATTAGCATTGCCGACTAAATTAATTAATAGTAAGGAAATATTATGAATATAGCCATTTTTACAGACTGCTACAAACCGATAAAAAACGGAGTGGTTACGTCGATTTCTCAATTAAAAGACGGACTAGAAAAACGCGGGCATGAAGTAATTATTATAACCGTAGACGTTCCAAATTATGAAGAGAAAGATGAAAATATTTTTCGATTGCCTTCGATAAAAGCCGGATTCGGATCGGGAACAGAACAAAGGTTTGGTATTTTCAACCAGGGCGCAATCAATAGATTTTTAAAGAAAAAAAATATTCAATTAATCCATACGCATACGGAATTTCCAATAGGATATTGCGGTAAATGGGCGGCTAAGAAATTAAAGATTCCTCACATACATACGACTCATACAATGTGGGAAGATTATACGCACTATCTGATGAACGGAAAACTAATTTCAAAAAAATTAGCCAGAAAAATATTATCTACATATTTGAAAGGGGTTACTTCGATAATCGCCCCGTCTATAAAAGCAAAAAATTATTATAGTATGTTAGTTCCTCATACGCATATAGAAATTATTCAAAATGGAATTGACGAACTAAAATTTAAGTCGTCAAATATTACCGATAATGAAATATTGCAACTAAGAAAAGAGTTTGGTTTAAAGAAAAACGATTTAATTTTGATTTTTGTCGGTAGAATAGGACGGGAAAAAAGAGTTATGGAGTTGCTTATCTCTCTGTCGCCCGTAATAAAAACGGCAAATAACATTAAAATACTGTTTGTCGGCGACGGTCCTCAATTGGAAGAATTGAAAAAGAAAGCCGTTGAGATGAACCTCGCTAAAGAGGCTATATTTACGGGATTTGTGAATTGGGATATAGTTTATAGACTTTATTCAATATCTGACATTTTCGTAACGGCTTCCTTAAGCGAAGTCCATCCGATGACTCTAATAGAAGCTTCTATGTGTAAACTGGCTATAGTCGCTCGAAAGGACGATAGTTATTTGGATCTTGTTCGCGACGGAGTTAACGGATTTTTAGTAGAAAACGACGAAGAGATAACAAATAAAATAAAAATGCTTACAAAAGATAAAGAGTTGCTGAATAGTTTTAAAAGAGAAAGTTTTTTGATTTCGAAACAATTTTCGTCGGAAAATCATGTAGCGAGAGTTGAGAAATTTTATCAAAGAGTATTAAAAACTTATCCAAATAAATTAAAATAATATTTATTTTATGTTATGCGTTAATAATAAACTATTGATTCTAAAAATATTATATATACAAGGGGAAGTTTTATGAATTATTATAGTACCGAGAAAAATACTCCTCCCGTTAGTTTTGAAGAAGCTCTTTTCATAGGGCTTCCTCCCGATAACGGATTATATATGCCGGAAGAATTTAGAGAGGTCGACAACTCTTTTTATAGCGTCGACAATTTTGTAGATTTATCATATTTGATCGCTAAAACGTTCCTTGATAATTTAATAAAAGAAGAGGATTTATATAATATAATAAGCGATTGTTATAATTTTCCCGTTCCTCTCATAGAGCTTAAAGATAATATTTTTTCTCTAGAACTTTTTCACGGTCCTACCGCGGCTTTTAAAGATTTTGGAGCCAGATTTATGTCTAGAATTATGAGTTGCTTCCTAAAAGGACAAAAAAAGAAAATCACAATACTTGTCGCTACTTCGGGCGATACGGGATCGGCTGTGGCGAACGGATTTTATAAAGTAGATAATATCGACGTTGTGATATTATATCCCAAAGGAAAAGTCTCGTTATTACAAGAGAAACAATTAACTACCCTTGGCGAGAATATAACGGCTTTGGAAGTGAACGGTAATTTTGACGATTGCCAAAGAATGGTAAAAGAGGCTTTTTTAGATCAAGAATTATGCTCTAAAATAAATTTATCTTCGGCAAACTCGATAAATATCGGCAGGCTATATCCGCAATCCTTCTATTACTTTTGGTCGTTTAACGTATTATATAGAAAAAAAGGGGTAAAAGAGGTTGTTTTTTGCGTTCCGTCGGGAAACTTTGGCAACCTTACCGCCGGCGTTTTTGCCAAAAAAATGGGAACGCCTGTAAAGAAATTTATCGCCGGAACGAATATTAACGACGTTGTTCCGGAGTTTTTATATACCGGCGTTTACGCTCCAAGAGCGTCAAAACAGACGCTTTCTAACGCAATGGACGTTGGCAATCCGTCTAACTTTAAGAGATTAATAGATATTTATAAAACTAAAGAAAATATGGTAAAAGAGATTATAGGTTATAAAGTTACGGACGCCGAAACTTTAAATACGATTGAGAGAGTATACAAAACAGATAAATATCTATTAGACCCGCACGGCGCCGTTGGATATAAAGCGATAGAAATGTATAAAAAGGATAATACTGATAATATACCCGTAATATTGCTTGAAACTGCCCATCCGGCAAAATTCAAGGACTCTATAGAAAATAATTTAAAAATTAATGTCGATATTCCCGAATCGTTAAAAAAATGTCTTAACAAAGATAAAAAATCGATAGAAATTGATAATAAATACGGCGAATTAAAAAATTATCTGACTACCAGATAGTTTATTTTTTACAAAAAATATTTTCAGAAGCAAATATTTTTAATTCGCCCGGCGACAATTCGAAATCAAGGTTATGTATATATCCCTTGATTCTGTCCTCCGGCGAATAGTCTTTGATCTTTTCGCTTTTTAAGATATCGTTAAGGTTATTTAAGACTATTTTTTGATTTTTATAAACGTCTTTATTTAATATAATCAAAACTTTTTGACTATTCCACTCTTTGATAAAACAAAATACGTTCATCCAATTGGATTGATCGACTATTTGGATAGGGCTCTCTTCCTTTAGAGGTAATAAAGAGTCTTTAATAGACAGTATTTTTTTGATCTTATCGGAAAAATCAGTTCCGGTATCTTCCCAGTCGGCGGGGGTCGTATCAACGGTATTAATAGCTTTAAGAAAACCAAATTCAAAACCGGTCGTAATCATAAATCCTTTAGAAAAAATCGCCTCAAAATAAAGTCTTTGTAAAAAGGCGTTTATATTTTTATTGACATCGGCCATTAATCTTGGCGTATCATGCGATTCGGGGAAAGATATAGAGGGGGCAATATCTTTCGTTATGTTGTACTGTTCCAAGCACCAAGAATCGTTAAAATTCCACCATTTTGACGAGTTAAAAATATAATCGAATCCGCAACTAGATAAAGTTTGAATTTGTATCGGAGTGCAACCCAACGTTTCGGCAAGAAATAAGATATCCGGATACAATTTTTTTAAAGAGGGTATAACAAACGACCAAAATTCGCTAGGAACTTGATACGCGGCGTCGCATCTAAATCCTTTAAAACCAAGTTTTAGGTAGTATTTGCATACGTTAAGCAAATAGTCCCATAAATTATCCCTATCTTCGCTTGATTCTAGATTAAACGTAGCTAGATCGCCCCAAGTAACGTATTGACCGTTTTCCCATGCTCCGGGTCTTTTAACGTCTCCGTTTTCAAGAATATACCAATTTTTATGGTCTTTAATCAAAGGAGAGTCGATGGAAGTGTGATTAATAACAAGATCCATAAATACGCCGATATTTGATTCGGAACATTTCTTTATAAAAGAGGCTAACTGCTCTTCAGGCGAAGATTTATTCGTAAAAAAATTTTCATTAAATAGATAATAGTCTTTTGGGGCGTATAAGCTTCCCGAAAAACCCGGATAATGAAACGGATTTATATAAATGGAATTAAAACCCATCGCGGCAATTTTTTTAATATTCTTTTCCCACTCTTCCGTATTTTTATATAATTTTGGAAACAAATTATATATATACAAAGATTTCATACCTTCCCTCCAAGTAGCGTAACAAGCAAAGCCTTTATTGTATGTAAACGATTTCCAGCCTGTTCAAAAACATACGACTGTTTAGATTCAAAAACCTCTTCGGAAACTTCAAGATAGTGGCTCTCTTCTTCGTGAGAAGCCGGAAGGCAATGAAGAAAAATGCTATCGGCTAGTCCCGTCTGATCCATAACGAACTTATTGACTTGATAATTCTTTAAAAGTTTTATCCTTTCATCTATATCCGGAGCGTTTTCCTCTCCCATGCTAACCCAAACGTCGGTATATACTACGTTAGAATTTTTTACCGCCTCTAAAGGATCTTCGGTTAAATAAAGACCTGCCTTTTTAGATAACAATTTGGCGGAAACAATAAAACTATCGCTAGGCCAAAGCGATTTAGGCGCGGCGACAAAAATATCGACGTTCATCTTTAGACACCCTACTATCAAACTGCAAGCCACGTTATTTCTAGCGTCTCCAATATAACAAACTTTTAGTCCCTCTAATTTATTGAATTTTTCTTTTATTGTCATAAGATCCGCAATAATCTGAGTCGGATGCTCTTCGTCCGTTAGTCCGTTTATTACCGGAATACCGGAATACTCTGAAAGTATTTTGACAGTCTCCTGTTTATATCCTCGATAAATAATCGAATCAAAAATCTTTCCAAGAACCCGAGCCGTATCTCTTACGGACTCTTTTTTACCCATCTGTATATCGTTCTTACCCAAAAATTCGGCGTGCCCCCCCTCGTCAAAACATGCGACGCTCGCCGCGCAACGCGTGCGAGTAGAAGTTTTTTCAAACAAAAGCGCGATATTCTTATTTTTTAACCTATATTTGTATATTCCGTTTTTTTTTTCAGCTTTTAGCTCTATTGAGAGATCTATTAATCGATCAATCTCGTCCTTACTTAAATCGTATAAAGATAAAAAACTCTTATTACCTAACTTCAAATCCTTTCCTTACAACCGTCGATATTGATAAATTACAAAATAAATAATATTTTGTCAATATTCAATTAATAAAATCGTAATAGTCGTTATTTATTTAATTTTATAGCCTTCTAAATTAAAGAAAAAGTCAAGAATTTGTCCTACGCGGACGGCGCAAAGGGCTACCGCCCTTTGACCGGGTAATTAAATTAAACCCGTAGAGATTAAAAAAAATCAAGAGCGTTTTACAATAAATTTATAAAAAAAGAGAAACTTGTAAAGCCTCAAGTTTCTCTTTTTTTTTGTTGTCAAAAATAGAGTTACATCATCACAATAAATTCTTTTTTATCTCTATATATAAAGAAATAAGCGCTTTGATTCTCGGAAGCTTTCAATATTTTTTCTACCTCTTCGATATTTTTAACAGGCTTATTATTGATTTTCGTAATAACGTCGCCCGCTTGCAGTCCCGCCTCTTTGGATATTCCGCTTGGATTAACTCTAAGTATCATAACGCCTGAGATGTTTTTATCTATTTTATACTTATTTCTAGCCGTTGCGCTAAGTTCGGCAAGTTCAAATCCATATTTTTTAAACGCGCTGCCTTTTTCTTCGGGAACGGTCGACGCTATTTGAGTTTCGTCGCGAGCCCCCAAAGTAACGGGAATATTTTTAATCTCGCCGTTTCTGCTGATTTTAAGTTGGATTTTTGTTCCCGGAAAAAGATTGCCGATAGTTATAACCATATCGCTGGAGGTACGAATTTTTTTACCGTCGACTTCCAAAACGACGTCGCCCGCTAAAATGCCGGCTTTTTCCGCCGGGCTGTCGTCGAATACTTGATTAACTAACATTCCGTAAGTAATATTTTTTAGATTTAAAGTTTTTATACTCTCTTCCGTAAGTTCCTGGAAATATATCCCAAGATATCCATGCTCGACTTTGCCGAACTCGATGATTTGATCCGCCGTTTTTTTGGCTATGTTTACAGGTATAGCAAAACCAATCCCAATACTGCCGCCGGTTTGAGAATAAATCATATTGTTAATACCTATTACTTCGCCGGAAATATTGATGAGCGGTCCGCCGGAATTACCCGGATTTATAGCGGCGTCGGTTTGAATAAAACTGGTCAAATTTACCTGATCCGAATTGATATTGCTTCTGCCTATCGCGCTAATAATGCCAAAAGTCATAGTTCCGTATAGACCGAAAGGGTTTCCTATAGCGATAACGAAGTCGCCTACGGTTATCGTATCCGAATCGCCGAATTTAGCGACTTGCAATTCGTCTTTTGTAGTAATTTTAACCACAGAAATATCTACTCTAGGATCGGACCCAAGGATTTTTCCGTCGTAAAATTTCTTCTGATCGACGGTTATTTTTATCTTATCGGCGCCTTCCGTTACGTGATTGTTAGTGATGATAAAATAGTCTGATCCGTTTTTTTTATAAATAACTCCCGAACCAAGCCCTTCCTGCTTGAATTCTTTTTCCGGAACGTCGCTCTTTGGACCCCTGTTATTCGGATATCCAAAAAAGAATTCAAAAGGATCGATCATTTTCTGTTTAATTATTTTTTCGGTCCCGATAAAAACTACCGACGGCGTTTCGTTTTTCGATATGCTGCGCAATCGGCTTTGTAAATCAGAAATATTCTGCATATTTAAATTTGTAAAAACCGGTTTGGTTGAGTTGGAATTATCGGCGCGATTTGAACCGGAAATGTCCAAATTGCTCTCTTTACAAGATAATAGTAATAGAGGTAAGACGACGATAATTAATGCTCTAATACGATTCATAAGTATCTCCTAAATATTAGATTTTGATAAAAGATTTTTGTTTATAATATAATAAAAAATAAATCTAATAAAAGTAAAATTTATTTATTTTTACCGAATTTAAAATTTAATATAAATTTCTTTACAATATGGAGTTTAAAAAAATTGTTTTATATGCGTCAATTTTCCTCTCCTAAAAAACCGGCGGGTTATTTTTGATTTTCAATATTTTCTTGACTTATTTTCTAAAATATATTTTATTATTTATTCGATTATAAAAGGAATAAAAAGTGGCAAATAAAACAGACAACATAGTAATTCCGAAAGGATACGATCCGTTATTGAGTATTAAAGAAACGGAAGAAGCGATTAAAGAGATAAAAGATTTTTTTGAAAAAAGTTTGGCGGAAAGGTTAAATCTTACTCGGGTTTCAGCCCCATTATTCGTTCTACCTGAAACAGGGTTAAACGACAATTTAAACGGAACAGAACGACCGGTTTCTTTCGACGTAAAAGATATTGACGGTAAATCGGTTGAAATTGTCCAGTCTTTGGCTAAGTGGAAAAGAATGGCTCTAAAAAAATACAATTTCGATAAAAACGAAGGCATATATGCAGATATGAACGCAATAAGACGCGACGAAGATCTCGATAATCTTCATTCGATTTACGTCGATCAATGGGATTGGGAAAAGATTATTTCAAAAGAGGAAAGAAATATAGAAACTTTAAAATCTATAGTAAAAACTATATATAAAGTTTTTAAGGATACCGAAGAATTCCTATCTTCAAAATATAAAGCGTTAAAAACTTATCTTCCGGACGAAATATTTTTTATCACTACGCAAGAGTTGGAAAATAGATATCCTAAATTAACTCCTAAAGAGAGAGAGAATGAAATCGCGAAGAAATTTGGAGCCGTGTTTTTAATGAAAATAGGAGATAAACTTAACTCCGGTATCCGACACGACGGAAGAGCGCCCGATTACGACGATTGGGAGCTAAACGGCGATATTATATTTTGGTATCCGGTTTTAGAAAAGGCGTTTGAAGTTTCTTCTATGGGTATAAGAGTAGACGAATTTTCTATTGTGAAACAATTAGAAAAAGCCAAATGCGAGGAGAGAATACATCTCCCTTTTCATAAAGATATAATAAATCGCGTTTTACCGTACACAATCGGGGGCGGTATAGGTCAATCTAGAATCTGTATGTTTTTTCTTAATAAAGCTCATATCGGAGAAGTTCAAAGTTCGGTTTGGTCGGAAGAGACCGTCGAATATTGTCATAAAAATAATATAAATTTATTATAATCGGAGAAGATAAAATGGAGTCAATAAAAAGATTATTCATAGACCCGTCTAAGTTTTACAATAAAAATATTGAAGTTTCCGGTTGGATAAGAACGATAAGAGATTCAAAGTCGTTTGGTTTTATAGAGATTAATGACGGCTCGTTTTTTAAAAATCTTCAAATTGTAGCGGACGAGAAAGATACGTCTAATTATCAAGAAGTATTAAAACTATCTATTGGTTCCGCCATAAGCGTTCAGGGAATATTATTGGAAACCCCTAACGCAAAGCAGCCGTTTGAACTTAGAGCCAGTTCAATAACAATCGAAGGTTATTCGGCAAACGACTATCCTTTGCAAAAGAAAAAACACTCTTTTGAATTTCTAAGAACAATAGCTCATTTGCGACCGAGAACAAATACCTTCTCCGCGGTTTTTAGAATTCGATCGGTAGCCTCCTACGCAATACATAAATTTTTTCAAGATAGAGGCTTTGTTTACGTTCAAACTCCGATAATTACAACCAGCGATTGCGAAGGCGCGGGTCAGATGTTCAGAGTAACTACGCTGGATCTTAATAACGTTCCCAAAAACAAAAATTCAACAGTGGATTATTCCAAAGATTTTTTTGGTAAAGAGACCAGTTTGACTGTCAGCGGTCAATTAGCCGGCGAAGCTTACGCAATGGCGTTTAAAAATATATATACGTTCGGTCCAACTTTTAGAGCGGAAAACTCAAATACGGCAAGACATGCGGCTGAATTTTGGATGATTGAACCTGAAATCGCCTTTGCAGATCTTAACGACGATATGGCGCTCGCCGAGGATATGATAAAGTATATAATTAATTATGTTTTAGAAAATTGTCCCGAGGAAATGAAATTTTTCAACGATTTTATAGATAATTCGGTTTTAGATAGATTAAACAATATCGTTAGTTCTAAATTCGGCGTTATAACCTACACAGAAGCCGTAGACCTGCTAAAAAAAGAGTCTGCTACTTTTGAATATCCCGTAGAATGGGGTATAGACCTTCAAACGGAGCATGAGAAATATTTGACGGAAAAGATTTTCAAAAAACCTCTTTTTGTTATTAATTATCCAAAAGAGATCAAGGCGTTTTATATGCGTCAAAACGACGACGGTAAAACGGTAGCCGCTATGGATCTGTTAGTCCCCGGCGTCGGAGAAATTATAGGGGGCAGTCAAAGAGAAGAAAGAATTGATATTCTTGAAAAAAAATTATCAGATTTTGATCTAAAGAAAGAAGATTACTGGTGGTATTTGGACTTGAGAAAATACGGCGGAGTCAAACATTGCGGATTTGGTTTAGGATTTGAAAGAATGATAATGTATCTTACCGGTATGACTAACATTAGAGACGTTATTTCTTTTCCGCGAACTACTAAACAAGCTGATTTTTAAATATATTTTTTCTCTCACCTATTCAAATTTATTAGCGGAGCCGCGGTAGTAGTCGGAGTAATTTTGTTAATTCTTTATTTTATTACCTCCTTGTCCGGCAAGAACTAAGATACGCATTCCGAGAAATCCGAATAATATTTGTAAAATTTAAAATTTCGTTATTTTTCTCAGTTTTTCTATTAGTTTAATAAATCGGGAAAAGTAGTTGAATAATTTTAAAATATTTCTTATAATAGTTCTATGAAAATAATATCAGAGTATTGTAAAAATTTAGGATCAACCGAGCCGACTCCCGGCGGCGGTTCGGCCGCCGGAGTCGTTCTTAGTCTTTCGGCGTCTTGCGCTGAAAAAGCGGCTAGATTTTCCATACACGATCATTTAGAAAAATATATAGAGTCGTTTGTAGAAATCAGAGAAGCCGGTTTGAAATTATCGGACGAAGATGAAGCGGCGTTTCTTGGTTGGAAGAAAGCGAGAGAATTACCTAAAAGTACCGATAAAGAAAAAAAAGATCGAATCGACCTTATAAATTTATACGTTGAGCAATGCGTATTAGTTCCTTTTACTATCGCTGAAAAAGCGTTATATTTATCGGAAGTTATACTTGATTTTGTTCCATTCTGCAATAAGTGGCTAATTAGCGACTTACAAATAAGCGCCTCGTTTGCCCAAGCGGCGTTTGACTCGGCAATTTATAATATAACAATAAACATCCCTTATTTAAAAGACGAGAAACTTTTGAAAAGGTCCAAGGGTTTCATAAATACAAATAAAAAATATTTACCAAAATTATATAAAAATATTATTAAGAGTTGCCAATTAAGACTAAAGAATTAAATTCTGAATTATCAGCCCGGTCGATATTGGCAATATCAGGTTATCAAAATCCCCCGTTGGAAACGCTTCAATAACAGCTCCCGCGGCGGAGATTACTAGCGCTTGAGAAATATCGAGACCGCATAACAAATATACCGAACAAAGAGTAATAAAACATCCCATAGAACCGCTCATTGTTTTACCAAACGTAAATGGAATTTTAACTCCTCCAATTATCTTTCCAAATAAGCTTGCCACTCCGTCGCCAAAAGACACCGCAAAAATAGCTAAAGTCGCCGTCCTATAATCGAATAAAGTAAACGTTAAGAATATTCCGATAGATAAAGTGATTGGCCCTAATACCAATTTGCCTTCGTCTCTCGATCTCGAAGCTATTTCGGTAATTCTGGATATTATCGGTATACGAATATTTTTACTACGTAAAACTTCGGACAAAAAATATATTAACGTTACGATCAATAATCCGACTAAAACTAAACTTCTTGAAAAAAAATATAAAAAGGGCGTAAACGATGAAAACATATGAATAGCTTTACGAAAAAATTCTTTTTTTAGCGTTTTTGAAATAAATAGAAGATTCTTAATAAAATGCGCCAATTTTTCCCCTTAAATTATAGATCCCAAAAAACGGTAATTTTATATTTGAATTTGTTTTCTCTAAATTTAAGACTTATTATACATAGATTAAAAGCCATATCTATAGTAATATTGTCGCCTTCGCAGCTTTTATCGGTAAAAGTTAAATCTCCAAATTTTTGAATCGCTTCTTTAATCATTTCATCTAAAGTAAATTTTTCGTCTGAAATTATATTGAACTCTTTATCTATCTTTTTTATTTTAACCAAGAATTTTTCAATATACTTCTCTTTTTCCTGTTCCAACTTTAAAACTTTTTGAAGAGGCAGCAGACCGGAATATTTACTTGCTTTAATTCTTTCATATTCCTGAGTTATTTTTTGAGCGTCAAACATATTTACGTCCTTAAATAAATTATTTTTTATAAATCTTCAAAATTTTCAACCTTTAAAGCGTCCTCTATCGCGTTATTAATAATCACGCTATATTTTACATTTTTATTATATTTTTCCTCAATAACCTCTTTAATTAACTCTTTTACTCTCTCTCTATTTTCAAAGACTCTATCTTCGCTCAATTCGTCGCGTAATTCATTTATAATATTTGTAGCCAACGCCGACAAATCATTTTTTGATTTATCAGAATTAACAACTATTTTATCGTTCTCGTTTACCCCGTTTTCATTAATCAAACGGTCGTCGTCTACCTCTATGCCTTCTGAAAGGCTATTTTCAACATCCGATATTATTTCGAGATCCCTCTTACTCTGAATGTTATACGCCGCCTCCAGATCATTAATGGCTTCCCCAAGATAGACGTCTAAACTATCGTTTAACGGACCTATCAAGTTTTCCTCGTTTGACAAATCGCCGTCAAAAGCGACATTTTTTATATCGCTATCCATCAACAAACTTAACGCTTTATAATAACTATCCTCAATACTTCCTAAATTCTCAAAAATAAAATTATTTTGGTAGTCGATCGTACTTTTAAAATTAAGAATTACTTTATTAACAACGTTTATTGCAAATTCATTTAATCCGTCGGACCAATCGTAATTTATTTCTCTTTCGCAATTTTCTTCAAATAAATATTCCGAAATTTTTTCTAGCGTATTATATATAGATTTCATAAGAATATTATATTTTTGAAAACAGCGCTCCATTATCGCGTCGATATTTTTCAAAAACTCCATTTTATCTAAGACATTTTTAAACGCTTCCGATACGTCGTCCGTCATATCGCAAAGATGCCATAAATCGTACTCCTCTATACCTTTAAATATATCCCGAACGCTATCAAAGTCGTTTTCTTTTTCGGCAATTTTAGTTATGATATGATTTCTGATTTGCGAAAATACCCTATCTCTTACCGCAAATAAACTATTCCAAATATTTTTCCGAATATAATCGCAAATCGTTTTTTTTTTGATTAACATCCCGGTAAAAATAAAATAAGAGGCGTTGGTCAAATTATTTTTTAAAAGAAAATTTAGTTTTAATATAACGCCGTAATACATGTTATCTAAATAGCCGGGGCTTTTAATAATATTAAAATTTGATTTTACTATAGCGTTTAAGATAGCAATTAATGTTTCATTATCGTCAATCTCTTTAAATATCCGATTAAATTGAACAAAACGCATTTCATCGATAGAGATAAAATTTAGTAAATTAATAATAAGATTTTCGTTATTTGTTTTAAATATTTCTAAAGGCATACGGCTATCTAAAAATTTTTGATAAGAAAACTCTCTTATGTTATTATATAGAGTCTCTTCATCTTTTTTCCGTTTTAGAAACTCTATAAAAACATCGCTTTTTATTCCTCGATAATCCCCTTTCTTAATGAACGATAATATTTTCCTGAGAGTTAATTTATTATTGATTAATGTAAAATTTCTTAAAAATATATTAATCCCATTAATATTTTTCTTTAAATCAATCATTCCGTCTTTTTGATTTTGTCCTTATTTTTATTTATTATATAACGCTTTTTTCTACTTAGTTTATTGTACCATATTTATAAAAAATAGGGAATTTTTTTATCTCTTTTATTAAGTATATAGATTTGATCTTTTTTTGAAAATTTTAGTATTTATATCTTTTATTTAACATTTAGTTATGTTATAAATTCACTTTGTAAAGATTTTTATATCTTTTAAACGTTGTATTAATATACAAATAATCATAAAGGAGAATTTTGATGATTAAAATTAATTCTAATTATCTAAAGTTGCAAGGAAGTTATCTTTTTTCCGAAATAGCGCGATTAGTAAAGGAGTATCAAGAAAAAAATAGAGACAAAAAAATAATTCGTCTTGGAATTGGAGACGTAACGGAACCTTTGCCTCAATCGATAGTGGGCGCTATAAAAAAAGCCGCAAACGAAATGGGCGTAAGAGAGTCTTTTAAAGGTTACAGATCGGACGAAGGTTATGAATTTTTAAGAGAAAAGATAAAAAATCACGATTTTTCAAGTAGAGGGATAAACATAGATATTGACGAGATATTTATCTCTACCGGCGCAAAAGAAGACGTCGCAAATATTCAAGAGATACTTTCCGCAGACTCTAAAATCGCAATAACGGATCCCGTTTATCCGGTCTATATAGATAGCAACGTAATGGCGGGAAGAACGGGGGATTTTAAAAACGGAAGATTTGAGAATGTATGCTATTTGGATTGTTTAGAATCTAATAACTATATTCCGGATTTGCCAAAGGAAAAAGTTGATTTGATATATCTGTGCTTTCCAAACAATCCAACCGGGCAAGTAGCAACAAAAGAAATTCTAAAAAAATGGGTAAACTACGCAAAAGAGAATAAATCTTTAATAATTTACGACGCGGCTTACGAAGCTTTTATTACGGATCCTTCAATACCTAAAAGTATTTTTGAAATAGAGGGGGCGAAAGAGGTCGCCATAGAATTTAGAAGTTTGTCTAAAACGGCCGGCTTTACGGGCGTTCGTCTCTCTTACGCAATTGTCCCAAAAGAATCCAGAGCTTTTGACGAAAACGGCGTAGCGCATTCTTTGAATAAATTATGGAACAGAAGGCAATCTACAAAATTTAACGGCGTAGCCTATATTATTCAAAGAGCCGGAGAGGTAGTTTTTACAAAAGAAGGAAGAGAAGAGGTCGATAAAATTATTAAATACTATTTAGGAAACGCCAAAATCATAGGGGAAGGAATAAAAAAACTAGGCATTAGGTATTCGGGAGGCGTTAACGCCCCGTACGTTTGGTTGAAAACGCCTAATAATCTCTCTTCGTGGGATTTTTTCAATAAGCTGCTCTCGGAGTGCCAAGTAGTCGGAACTCCCGGCGTCGGTTTTGGTAAGTGCGGCGAAGGCTACTTTAGATTATCCTCTTTTGGTAAAAGGGAAGACGTAGAAGAAGCGATTGATAGAATACAAAAATTGTCGTTGTGATATGAAAATTATTAAATTTTTTATTTTAGGGCTATATTTACTACTTTTTATTAACTGTATTTCAAATAACGTCAAAGAAAAACCGTTAAACGTTACGCATGAAGGAACGTGGACGGGTAAAAACAACCTCGGGCAAAATTTCCATTTAAGACTTACGCCCGACGGTTATGCCGATTTGTCGATTGACAAAAAGAGCGCGGCTCCTTTTGACAACTATTCAAAAATATATTATGTGATAAATTATGATAAAAATCCTATTTTTTTGGATATAATTTATACAAGAAAAGAATCCAAAAGCGTAGTTTACAAATTTATAATAGAGTTCCTAAGTAAAAATATGTTTAGAATTTCCGGAAATTTGGACGGCAACAGACCTATAAATTTTGAAGACGATAAAACTTTTCTGTTAAAAAAGAAATTCTAACTAAAATAATTTAAGTTCAAATTTCTGATTTAAATTTAAGTTTATTGTTATTATTGATAAGTAAATGAAAATTATTTAAATTTTAAAAAAAGAGAGAAAGATGAGCAAAAAATACCTAATAGAAGGCGGTTATCCGCTAAAAGGAATTATCAAACCGAATGGGAACAAAAACGCCGCTCTTCCGGCTATTGCGGCGGCGTTATTAACGGACGAAGAGGTAATTCTAAGAAATATTCCTAACATCGAAGACGTTAATATAATGTTAGAAATATCAACGCAGCTGGGAGCGACCGTAAAAAAAATAGATAAAAATACGTTAAGTATAAAAGGCGGTATATCGTCGACGACAATCAATCCGGATTTAGGAAAAAAAATCCGAACGTCAATTTTATTTGCCGGACCTCTTCTTGCAAGAGCCGGAGAAGCGATCCTCCCGCCTCCGGGCGGCGACGTTATAGGTCGAAGAAGACTCGATACGCACTTTATTGCGCTTTCCGAACTCGGTTGTAGAATAGAAATTTCTACTAATTTTAAAATGACCGCCAATAAATTAGTAGGAAAAGAAATATTTTTAGACGAAATGTCGGTAACCGCTACCGAAAACGCCGTAATGGCGGCCGTACTAGCCGAAGGCAATACCACGATACTTAACGCGGCGAGCGAACCGCACGTTCAAGATTTATGCAATATGTTAATCTCTATGGGGGCAAAAATTGACGGAGTCGGTTCTAATATTATTAGAATAACGGGCGTTGAAAAACTTCATGGAACAGATTTCACAATAGGCACAGATTTTATGGAAGTCGGTTCATTAATAGGACTCGCCGCCGTTACGAGAGGGGAAATAGAGATTACTAACGCAAATCCTGAAAACATGAGGATGTCCCGTCTTGTTTTTGGAAAACTAGGCATCAGATGGGAGACGGACGGCAGCTCGATCTTCGTCCCCGCGCATCAAGAGCTCAAAGTAATCTCCGACATAGGAGGGATGATACCAAAAATCGACGATTCGCCCTGGCCGGGTTTTCCGCCGGACTTGATAAGCATTATAATAGTTACAGCTACCCAAGTTGAAGGAACGGTGTTAATTTTTGAGAAAATGTTTGAATCCAGAATGTTTTTTGTCGATAAATTGGTTTCTATGGGAGCGAGAATTATTTTATGCGATCCTCACAGAGCCGTCGTTAGCGGTCCCGCAAGACTAAAAGGATTAGAACTATCTAGTCCGGATATAAGAGCGGGAATGGCGTTAGTGCTAGCGGCGCTTTGCGCCGAAGGGCGTAGCGTTATTAATAACATAATACAAATTGAGAGGGGCTACGAGAGTCTGCCTGAAAGATTGCATAATTTAGGCGCAAAGATTAGCGTCGTAGATAATTAAATATGAATGAAATAATTTTTGCAACGTTTAATAACCATAAAGTTTACGAAATTAATAAAATTATAAATAATTATAAGATCGTCTCGCTAAAAGAGGTAAACTTTACGGACGAGATTATTGAAAACGATAATACGTTTATCGGAAATTCTCTTATTAAATGCAAGGCAGTGTATGAGTGTTATAAAAAGCCGGTTTTAGCCGACGACTCCGGTATTTGCGTAAATCAACTTAACGGGGATCCCGGAATCCATTCCGCTCGATACGGATCCCCCGAATTTAACGATAAAGAGAGATATCAATTCTTATTGAGCCGACTTGATAAAAATAAAGATCTATCAGCATCTTTTGTTTGCGCCTTAGTTTTGTTTATAAATCCGAACAGAATTTATATTGCGCAAGAAGAAACAAAGGGATCGATAACCTTTAATCCAAAAGGAAATAACGGTTTCGGATACGATCCGATTTTCTATCTTAGCGAATACGACAAAACTATGGCGGAACTATCCGATGAAGAGAAAAATTTTATATCTCATAGAGGTAAAGCGGCAAGAATTCTAAAAAAATTTTTAGAAGAGAATAAAATATAAACGTTTTCTATTTGAATCTTAAATTTCAATAAATTTAAACAAAACGCTTTAAATCTATTGAAATTTGGGAAATTTTTATAAATTTGTCGTTATCCAAATTTTTCTCAGTTGTTTTTTATTTTCAAATTACGAAAATTTATTTTTTCTGTAACTTGTTTATATAAAACGAATTATATCATCGCAATAAAACTATAATTTTTTTGATAGCGATTTGGTATTTATAATCGGCGCTTTTTTTTATATCATAACGTTTTATAGAAAATTATAAGGCTTATTATGAAAAATACGGATTATAAAATATATTGGGACGAAATAAAAAAAGAATTAGAACTCGTAATAAGAAAATCAGATTACAAATTGTGGATTAGTAGAATAGAATATTACGACTTTAAAATAAAAGATAAAGTTATGTACTTATCCGTTCCCTCTAATTTTATAAAAGATAATGCTTTAAGATTTAAGGAAGATATAGAAAGCATATTAACAAGAATTTTTGGACAAACGGCGTATATTGAATTTGTTATTTTTATTCCAAACGACGAAGCCGTTGAAGAGATAAGAGAAAGCGCTCTTCCAAAAAAAGAAAAAATAGAATTAAAAAAACAGAACGGCGCGCAAAATGATAAAAATATTGACAATATTGAAAACTTTTCATTCGATTCTTTTATAGTAGGAGCGTCTAACGAATTTGCTGCAGAAACGGCTAAAATTGTCGCTCAAAATCCCGGTATCAAATATAACCCTTATTTTATATGGGGGGATAGCGGTTTAGGTAAAACTCATCTTTTAAGATCTATAGAAAAATATATCAAGGAGTATTTTCCCTCGAAAAAAGTATTATATTTAACCTCTGAGGATTTTTTAAACGATTTTGTTCATTCGTTTTTAAACAATACCCAACAGCAATTCAGAATAAAATATAGACAGCTAGACGTTTTGTTAATAGACGACGTTCAATTTTTTTCCAGTAAAGAAGCTATTCAAGCTGAATTATTTCATACTTTTAATAAACTTTCAAATTCTAATAAACAAATGGTTTTTTCTTGCGATCAACCAATAAACAAGGTAAAAAAAATAGAGAATAGGCTTCGAAGCAGATTTTCAATGGGATTAACCGTAGATTTGAGACCGCCTGATTTTGAGTTACGTATCGCCATTTTAAAAAGATTGTCTTCCGCGTATTCGTTGAATTTTACCAGCGAGGCGATGGAGTATATCTGTTCAAATTCATCCGGAAGCGTAAGAGATTTAAAGGGCTCTTTTAAAGATCTATTGGCGTATTCCAGCATAATGAAAATAGAAACGATTACAAAAGACGTTGCAATCGAAAGGCTAAAAGATAAAATTACTACTAATTTATACTCTTCTCCAATTTCCGTAGATAAAATTATACTCTCCGTCTCTCAGTATTTCAACATTAAATCCCACGATATCACGGGAATAAAAAGAACCAAATCAATTGTTCTTGCAAGACAAATTTCCATGTATTTAAGTAGAAAATTAACAAGACTGTCGACTACTCAAATAGGCGCTTTTTTTGGGGATAAAGAGCACGGAACCGTAATGCACGCTACAAAAAAAATTGACGATCTTATTATAAAAGACAGTAAAATAAAAAACGATATAGATTTTCTTATCAATAGTATAAGAGATTAAAAACAAGCAAAAAAATTGTTAATAACTTGTTTGAAAATATTTTTATTGTTTTTATTACAAAAATATGATAAATATATTTACATAGTTATTAACAATGTAAATATATTTATCATTACTATTTATATAGTTATTAACGTTATTGACAGACGTACTAATATATACTACTAAATTTATATTAATATTAATAGGTAGGGTATAAAAAATACAGGAGATTGTATGAAATTCATTTGTTCAAAAGAAAGCATCTTAAAAATCTTAAGTATAGCGGAGAGTATCATCTCTACAAGAAATAGTATTTCTATATTATCTAACGTTCTTCTAGAAGCAAAGAATAATTTGGTTAAAATAACGGCTTCTGAAACGTCGATTACCTTTGTATCGGAAATAAATGCGGAGATTTTAGAAGAAGGTTCTGTTTCCGTATATTGCAACAGGCTATATACTCTCGTTAGAAAATTATCCGGAAACGAAATAGAAATTTTTTCCGACGAAGAAAATGTCGTTACAATTAATCCTAAAGAGAATAAAAAAATAGAATACAAATTAAAAGGAATTGATTCGGATAAATTTCCTCCCGTTAAAATCACAGACGACGTTAAATATTTTTCAATTAAACAGGAGATATTTACAGAAATGACAAAAAAAACAATTTTTGCCATATCTCCGAGCGACAACAGAAAATTTATTAATGGCGTTTTTTTTGAAAAAACGGAAGAAAGTATAAAGATGGTTTCTACCGACGGTAAGAGATTGGCGTTTATAAAAAAAGAATTATCTATACGGGAGATAGATAACGGAAGCGTTATTATACCCCCTAAGATACTGCACGAAACTATAAAATTATGTTCAAATAACGGCGATATCCAGATGGGATTAACTCAAAAAAACGTTTTTATAAAAATAGACAATTTCTTTTTTATTTCAAATTTATTAGATGGAAATTTTCCGCCTTATCAAAAGGTTATACCTACCGAGTTTGTAGGAAATTTTAAAATAGACAGAAAAACTTTTTTAGAATCTTTAGATAGAATTTCTCTTATGGGAGACAAAGATTCAAATAAAGTAATTTTATCAATTTTTGATAATGAGTTAAAAATATATACTGAAAATATAACGTTTGGATCGGGAAAAGAGATATTATCCGTGGATTATATAGGAAATAAATTTGAAATAGCTTTAAATATCATGTATTTGATCGACGTTTTAAACGTTTTATCTGAAGACGACGTTTTAATCTATTTTAAAGATTCTCAATCGACAATTTCGGTAAGGCAAGATAAAGATAACGATTATATCTATATTATGATGCCAATGACTATTTAATGGAGAAAATTTGTTTGTTAAATCTATAAGCGCGACAAATTTTCGAAATTTTAGAAATTTAGAATTTTGTTTTAAAGAACAAGAGAGACATATAATAATAAAGTCCCCAAACGGAACGGGTAAAACTAACTTTCTCGAATTATTATACTATTTTACATATTTAAAATCCTTTAGAGCCGTTTCCGACGGCGAGTTAATAAATAAAGGGGAAAACTACTTTTCTATTTTAATTAATTACGATAACGACGAAGATAACGAAATATCTGTTAAATATTTAAATAAATCTAAAGAGGTCGTTTACAACAATAAAAAGATAAAAAGATACTCTGAAATATTTGGAAAATATTGTTCGGTAGTTTTTTCAAGCGACGATATGTTAATTATTAAAGGAAATCCAAACTACAAGAGAAAATTTTTTGATATGTTTTTTTCAATAATCGATATCGAGTATTTTTATAGTATTAAAAATTATAATTGCGTATTAAAACAAAAAAACGCTCTTTTAAAAAATAAGTCGTTTGATAAAAAATTGTTGGAAATTTATAACTATCAGTTGGCGCAATATATAAATATTATTCAGCAAAAAAGAGACGAGTTTATTAAGATAACCAGTAAAGATTTTAACGATAAATATTTAGAAATAGGCGATTATAATTACAGCGCCAAAATTATCTATTATCCTTCAATTAAAATTAAAGAGTTTACTCAAGAAAATATTTTTAACTTTTTAATGGAATGTTGCAAAAAAGAAGTTGAACTTGGCTTTTCTTTTTACGGCGTCCATAAAGATAACTATCAATTTTTATTAAATAATCTGAATTTTAATAGTTACGCTTCTTTTGGTCAAACTAGATTGGCGTCGTTAATTATGAAAACCATACAAGCGGATAATTATAAAAAATATAACAATATTTCGCCGATTTTATTACTAGACGACGTGATTTTAGAGTTGGATAACTATAGGAAGGTCAAATTTGTTTCAAAAATATTTGATTATAAACAGTTTTTTATTACAATTAGCGACGATACTCTTTTAAAAATTTTTGAAAAAAGTTCGTATTTATCATTTTTGGAGATTATAGATGGAAAAATACAAAAAAGTAACTTTAATTAAAGACGTTATACCGTACTGCTTTTATAAAGGGGAATATAAAAACGAATTTTATCTTGATTTAATAAAAAAAAATTGGAAAGTTATTGTGGGAGAAAGACTCGAAAATTTCATAACGCCGGATAAAATAATAAATAAAAAATTATATATATCGTGCGCTCATACGGGTTTTATTCAATCTCTTAATTTTCAGAAGGAAAATATTATTAAAAATATTTCAAAAAATATTGAAAAAGAAATAATTCTTGATATTAAATATTTTATAGGAAAATCAAAGCGCTAAATATAATAGCGCTGCTCCGTCGGTTTTTTGGGGAATAAAAAATATTTGTTCCATATGCGTCGAATTTTTTTGAAACAGGCTCGCGTTGTCTATTTCTTTACCCCAAAAAACTGACGAGCTACTTAAAATAAATTATTTAATCTTGACATAAATTGTATAAAAATGGTATAATTCTTTTCTTTAATGGAAATAACAATTAAGTTTATAAAATATAGGAGATAAATATGAAAAGAACGTATCAACCGTCGAACGTGAAAAAATTTAGAACTCACGGCTTTAGAAGCAGGATGTCGACAAAAAGCGGAAGATTAATTTTAAAGAGAAGAAGACTTAAGGGAAGAAAAAGATTAACGGTATCGGCTTAATAAATTATGAAAAAGGAAGAAAGAATAAAAAAAAGTTATGAGATAAAAAATATACTCGACAAAGGGGCGGTAGAAAAAACGGCTCGATACGCTTTTTATTTCGTTAAGAACGAATTAAATATAAATAGACTCTGTATAGCGGTAAAAAAAAAATCGGTAATTCTGTAGAAAGAAACTACGAGAAGCGAGTCGTTCGCGAATTTTTTGACAAGATAAAAAACGAGATAAATAATACGGACATAGTTATCTCCGTAAAATCTAGAAAAGGAAATTTTTCGGAGAAAAAAGAAGATTTTTTATTTATTCTAGAAAAGATGAAAAAAAATGCTATTTTTAAATAAGATTGTAATCCTATTTATAAATATTTATAAAAAATTTATTTCGCCTTTATTTGTTTCTTCTTGTAGATTTTACCCTTCTTGCTCCGAATATGCAAGACAGGCTTTTGTTAAGTATAATTTTTTTAAAGCGTTTTTTTATACATTGTATAGATTGATTAGATGCGGTCCCTGGAGTAAAGGGGGATACGATCCGTTAGAGCGACATTGGAGAGACGATGGACAATAATAGGACTTTTGTTTTTATGATAATACTTACCGTTATTTTTGTAGGTATTAACGTTTATTTTATGTATAACGTAAAAGATGTAAAAAGCGATGCCGTTATATCGAACGGCGCTTCGGAAAAGAAAAATAGTAATATTGAATCAGAAACAACGCCGGAAATGGAATTTGAAGCGTTATATGAACAAAAAGAGACTTTAGAAGAGAATATTATATATGAAAATAGAAATATTTTACTTGAAATTAGTAGAGTAAACGGAGAAATAGTCAAAGCTTACGTAAAAGATAGTTTTTTGGACAAAAATCAAAATAAAAAATTTAGTATTGTAACAGGCAAACCAAATAATAACTCTCTCAAGTTAAAGTTTGGATCATGGTTAAACGGAAAAACAATTTCAGAATTAACCGGCGGTAAGGAGAGTTATACGTTAGAAAAAGTTGACGACAAGTTTATTTTTTCTACAAAGATAAAAGATATAAAAAACGAAAATATTTATAAAATTGAAAAAATTTATACGTTTGTGGAAGATGAAAATATTTTTAGGTTTGACGTAAAAATATCTAACGATAAAAACGAGCAGATGAACTTTGATAGCTCCGACGTCGCTTTTAGTCTGGGATGGGGACCGGATCTAAATTCCGACGGACAAAAGTTTAATAAAAGATACGATATGTATTCTTATTTTAATGGAAAGAAAGTTGAAAAAATTGATATTGATAATAAGCTCGTTAAAAGATCAACCGTACCGGGATTTGGAGAAAAGTATAGACAAGGCGGGGAAAGTTGGATTGCCAGAGAAGATAGATATTTTGCGGCAATAATTTACCCGGACAGCCAGAATTATAAATACTTTTTTGATTATAAAGATAGTCGGGAAAATAAGTATTATTGCGGTTTTGAGAGATATACGGAGAATTCAATGCTAGAATCTTCCTTTTACATCTACATTGGTCCTAAAATTAGATCTATTGTTAGAAAGTATAATAATTTTAAAGATTTTAAGTTAAATGATACGAATTTTTCCAAAGTAGTTGAATATAAATTTTTTGGATTTGGCGACGTTATGGGGGTTATCTTAAATTTTATCTATAAATTAGTAAAAAATTACGGATTAGCTATAATAATTTTAACAGTATTGATAAAATTATTATTATCCCCTTTGACTTATAAAAGTATGGAGTCGCAGGAAAAAATGGGTAAATTACAGCCGAAACTTAAAGAACTGCAAGAAAAATATAAAGATAAACCGGAGATATTAAACAGAGAAACGATGAATCTATACAAGAAAGAAGGCGTTAATCCTTTTGGCGGTTGCTTCCCTTTGCTTTTACAGATGCCTTTATTGTTGGCGATGTATCAACTTTTAGATAAAATGGTCGAACTCAAAGGCGCCGGATTTTTATGGATAAAGGATTTATCTCTTCCGGACGCCGTTATAAATTTTAATTTTACGATACCGTTTGTTAATATAAGCTCGTTTAATATTTTACCTATAGTTATGGTTGCAACGCAAATTTTTTCGAGCCTTATTATGCCCGATATGCAATCTAATAAGCAGGCAAAAATGATGATGTGGATGATGCCCTTGTTGTTTTTCTTTATGTTTTATAACGTATCGTCCGGATTGGTTTTGTATTGGACGGTAATGAATATATTGAACGTTATCCAACAATTGCTAAAAAATTCGATGAAAAATAAAAAGATTTTGAAAAAAGCTTAGTTTACATAGAAAGGAGAGAATTATGATAACTAGAGAATTTTCCGGTAAAACGGAAAAAGAAATAATAGACAACGCGTTAGATACGCTCAAACTCAAAGAGGATCAAGTCGTTTTTGATTTTGAAAACAAAGGAGGTATATTTTCTTTCGGGAAAAAGGATTTAACGGCAAAAGTTTCTTTTGAAGACGACTTGTTATTCGGAAACAGATGTCTAATGTTTGTCAAAGAACTACTAGAAAAAATGGATATTGAAGCAAAAATTTATTTAATTGAAGAAGACGATGAAAAAATAATCATTGAGATAGAATCGCCGGATTCAGCGCTTATAATAGGAAAACAAGGTAAAAACCTTGAAGCTATTCAAACTATAGTAAACGTCGCCCTTAACAGAAACTCTAATATATGGACCAAGGTGATAATAGATATAGGAAATTACAGATCTCGAAAAGAGAAAATGCTAAAAAAAACCGCTCTTACCGCCGCTATGCAGGTAAGAAAATCCAAAGAAAGCGTTCTTTTAGATCCGATGAATCCTTTTGAAAGAAGAATTATACATATGACTTTAAAAGAAGAAAAAAACGTCGAAACGGAATCGGAGGGCGAAGGTTTGGTGAAAAGAGTTAGAGTATTTTATAAAGAATAGTCGTTATGAATCAATTAGATATATCTTATTGGAAAAATAAAAAGAAAAAGAGAATTAAAATTTTTGTCTCTTCTTTTATCAACTATAATTTTTATAATTCTATAAAGGATAAAAACATAGATATTTTTAGGATCGATATCGAAGAAATTGCGATAAACCATAATATTAATTCTGTAAATAAAGTTTCTTTAAACGATTTAATTATTAATTTTAAAAACAATTATATAAATAATGCGTTTTTAGCCGTTGATATACCGGTTATCGATTTGTATAACGAAGGTAAAGACGTATCCAACGTCGTCGATATATACAAAAAAAGCGACGTAGATTTTATAATATTAAATATAGAACATAATGTTACAAATATCGCTAAGAAATTAACAAATTTTGGGATACCTTATATAATTTCGTTTAAAAACGGCTACGAAGACGGCGATTTAAGAATAAGCGTTTGTATAGAAGAGCTTATTCATTTAGGGAATACCGGAGCTTATTTGATTATAACAGAAAATTTAAACGAACCTTTATATAATAAAATACGTAATAGTTGTCCAATTCCGGTTATAAGCGATAGCTTAAATAAAGATAACGACGGTCATTATTTATTGTTATCTAAAATCATAGGGTTAATTGAAAATAAAAATAGTTTTTTAAATATTAAAGATCTTGTATCTCAGTCGTACGATATATATCTTAATAAAATTAATGAAAAATAGTAAAAAATATATATGCGTTGAATGCGCTTACGCCACCATGTCTTGGATTGGAAAATGTCCTCAATGTAACTCTTGGAATACGTTAATTGAGGAGAAACAACAAGAAAAAGAGTTTATATCTCGACAAGAGATAAAACTGAATTTATTAAAAGATATTAAAATTGATCCTCATGAAATTATAAAAATTTCTGACAATGATTTGAATATGTTCTTTGGAGACGGCATTGTTTGCGGTTCAGTTATTTTGCTTTCGGGTGAGCCCGGAATAGGGAAATCTACCTTTCTTTTTTATTTAGCGGATAATATTGAAAGTAGTAGAAAAATATACTATTTTTCCGGCGAGGAAACTTTACAACAATTAAAAATTAGAGCGGAGCGACTTGAACTAAAAAAGGATAAATTTTTTTTATCAAATAATAATGATTTAACCGCAATTCTAGAGTTGTGTAAAAAAGAGAGACCGGATATAATTTTTTTTGACTCCATTCAAACTTTGAAACATGAAAATATTGAAAACGACGGTTCTGTTAGTAGTTTATCTCAGATGAGGATTTGCGCTAACGATATAGTCGAATTTTCAAAATCTTTCAATATTCCCGTTATTATAGTCGGTCATATTAATAAATCGGGCGAGATAGCCGGACCAAAAATTATCGAACATTTGGTCGACGTCGTTTTGTATTTTGAATTTGACGCCAGAAATAACTATAGAATATTGAGATCGGTTAAAAACAGATTTGGAACTATCGATAATATTTTGTTTTTTGATATGTTGGCAAAAGGTTTAAAAGTTGTTGATAATAATCTTGAAACGCTGAAAGGGAAAAATATTTATAATAGCGTTGTTGGAAAGTGTAAAACGATCGCCGTAGAGGGGATTCGTACTTTTTTGATAGAAATTGAAGCGTTGGTCGTACCTACGGTATTTGTTAATCCGAGAAGGTATTCTGAAGGGATAGACGTAAGCAGAGTTAATAAAATTATTGGGGTAATCAATAAATATTTGAATGAAAATCTTAATAATTACGATATTTATGTTAATATAACTCAAGGAATAAGAATTAAAGACGTGGGAATCGATTTGGCAATAGCTATGGCAATATATTCTTCAAAAATTAATGCGGCTATTAAAGGAGATACCTGTTTTATCGGAGAAATTTCTTTGACCGGAGAGATACTTAGCGTGAAAAAAATGTTCAATAGAGTAAAAGAGGCTGAGAAATATAATATTAATAAAACCTATTTATCAGAAAATATCGATATTGAAAATAAGGAAAATTGTATTATAATTGAAAATGTTAGAGATATGAAAAATATTTTTAATAAATAAAGTCCCCTGTCAGTTTTTTTGGATGGGGAAATGACACATATGGAACAAATATTTTTAATTATTAAATTATTTTTTATTCCCCAAAAAACCGGCGGGATACGCGAATAAAAATGAAAAAAATATTGTCTTTCTTAATTTTGATTTATTTCGTTTCATTTATCTGTAGCGAAGAAAATCCGAAAGCGTATATAGGCGTCTCTTCGCCTTTTATGAAAACGGACAACGCCACTGCGAAATTTTTTAATAAACAATTTATTTTTGAATTTTTATCGAATGAGACCGAAGTTAAATATAATTTTGTAATTTTAAACGATTATGAGACTACAAATAACGACGAGTTTTATCGGTTGATCAAAAAAGAGGCTTTCGAAAAGCAAATTGATTATATACTATACGGCGAAACATATACAATTAATAATAGCGTAATACTTAAATGTTCCTTAATAAATCCATACGACGATTCTATTTTATTTATGAAAAATTTTAGGTCAAAGAACGATTATACTATAAACGATTTTCTTACGACAGTTTCAATTGAATTATTTAAAATATTAAATAATTCTACGTTGACGATTATTAAACAAAAGAAAGCGATCGTCAAAGACGCAAAAGAAGACGACGACTTATCCTTAGAAATAAAAGCGAATACAAAACATGAAATAATGGTTTTTAACGGCTTTTTAAAAACTACTCCAAGGGTTATCTCGTTTGTACATAGTTTTTATGGATATTATTTTTCCCCGATTAATTTTTTTTCATTGGGCGGAGGTTTGTTCTGGGGATTTGGAATAAACGACGATAGATTATTATTTAATTATAGTATCGATAGCTCTAAAAGTTTCTTTATCGGGACTAGTACCGGAATTAGTTTTCATATTTCAGGATATGCGGTGGAGCCCTTTGTCGGATTAAAAATTGAATTGTGTTATACTATAGATAAATATCTGGATTTATATATTCCGATAGAGACCGGTATAAAAATTCACATAAGGAAAATGAATTTTTTTAGTATATACAACTCTTTTCAGTTTACCGCTTATAATTTGTTTAACTATAAATGGGAAAACGTATATATCATAGGAATAAATATTGGATATGTTAAAAAAATATAAAATTCTAATGTTTTTGTGCTTCTCAGTATTTACGGTTTTTAACGGTCAAGAGGTTGATTATACTAAAGATATTTACATAATTAAGAATTTTACGGAAGAAATTACGGCTGAAAATAACATAATTGCCGATTATTTTTTTGACTTAGCTCTTGAAAAAACTCTAAATGAGCATAAAGAGTTAAGAGTTATTAAAAATAACGAGAGTTTAGAGGTAACCAGTATTAAACAAATTTCAAATTATGTTAATATAAATAACGCCAGCGGTTTTTTTTATATTATGTTGAACAAAAATAAATCCTTTATAATTATGGATATATCCTTGTATAATAATTTTGGAGAGATGTTATCGGTAAATCAGTTTATTTTAGAAGAGAAGACTGAAGTCGAAACAAATATTGAATATGTAGATAGCATGTATAATTATATGGTAAAATGCGTAGAATTGTTAAAAACAAAAAGCGCATTATTAAAAAGAACTAAAAAAATTGAAAAAAATAAAACAAAACGAGATTTTCCATATATAAATATTTATCTCAACGCCGTTTCTTCGAAAATATACTTTGATAATAGAACAAACTCAAAAATATTTTCTTTTTTCCCGGTTAGTTTATTTTTTTCATTTTATCCGGTTAAATATTTTGAAACCGGATTATTTGTAAAATTTGATTTTGACGACATGATTTACAAATATTATGATTTTACGCTGAACGATTATAGATACTACCACACAACTTTTAATTTGGTTTATGGAGTTTTTTTTGGCGGATCATTCTTTTTTGATATATACCATTATTCGTTAGGGTTGAATTTATATAATATTTTTTATTATCTTCCCGATAGTACGGAGTTCAAAAAAACAGAGGATTATCGTAGTTACCTTTTACCGCAAATATCGTTTTATCAACGGCTCGATATTAAAATATTTAAAATTATAAACTATTCTATTTATTTTATAATTAAGACAATACCTGAGTTTTTTTACAAAGATAAATATTTTTATTCCGAGCCTTTTAAATATGATTTCATCGTTATAGAATTTTCTATACTTGGTTTCTCAATAAATCTCTAAAGCCGTATCCTGTCGATTTCTTGCGAAAAAAATTACGCGCAGTAAACGTATCTGGGATAATTTTCGATTACGAGGGCGTATAACAGCTGTTTTCGAGCGGTTATATTCAACAGTTGTGTCATTTTACCCAAAAAGTCGTTTTTCAACTTATCAATCCTTAATTTCTTGCCAACAAGCTCAAGAAATCCTTCCAACCCGTGTTTTGTAACGCCGTTATAAAAAAACAGTATAATATCTCGAACCGTCGAAGCCATACCGAATTCGTTATAAAAATAATGCCATCTTTTAAGTTGTATATAGTCCGCTTCGCTGATCCTAAGGTATTTATCCAACCTTTTATCGTCGGAGCTATCTATAACGGAGTATTCGGAGCGATGATTTCCTATTATTCTTTTCATTTTTGGCATTTTTTTGTTAATAAGGCGAAACATCGTTTCAAACAGTTTACTGAACGTATTAATTTTGAACTCTTTTAGTAAGAAATCTATGACGTTACTATTCATAGATTCAGACACTATAAAGTGAAATAAATGTTTTTTGTTTTTCATAAAATTTTCTCCTTTTTCTTTTATA